>SAMEA104315427__coassemble_537_pt1 | contig 34476 bp, 38 predicted proteins | sample SAMEA104315427__metabat2_high_PE_043 | metagenome-assembled genome bin SAMEA104315427 (sample SAMEA104315427) | gut metagenome | biome: Monkey gut; feature: monkey-associated habitat; material: faeces | place: China | collected 2013
TAAAGTGGCACGCGAGCTGGGTTCAGAACGTCGTGAGACAGTTCGGTCCCTATCCGTCGTGGGCGTAGGAAAATTGAGGAGAGCTGTTCCTAGTACGAGAGGACCGGAATGGACATACCTCTGGTGTATCTGTTGTAACGCCAGTTGCAGTGCAGAGTAGCTATGTATGGACAGGATAACCGCTGAAAGCATCTAAGCGGGAAGCCTCCTCCAAGATGAATTTTCCCATTCTTCGTGAAGTAAGATTCCTTGTAGACGACAAGGTTGATAGGCTAGAGGTGGAAGCGTAGTGATACGTTGAGCTGACTAGTACTAATAGATCGAGGATTTAACTTAAAACAATTATTTCTTATTAGATGAATTATATCATTGCATTATCGGGTTTTTTAAAGGACAAAATCCTTTATTGGTGACGATAGCTTAGGTGGTACACCTCTTCCCATACCGAACAGAGAAGTTAAGACCTAATACGCCGAAAATAGTGTAATGCTAAGATAGGTAGTCGCCAATTTTTTTTTGCTTTAAATTCTTTAATTTAAGTATTATGTATAACATTTACGTAAAATATTGTCATAATACTTGTATTAAATATAGATTTTATTTATAATAGAAATAGGGTGATTAGAAATGGATTTTAGATATACATCAAGGTCAGTAAATGACACATTGAGAATAGCTCAAGACTTAGAGAGCGAAAAATTTCCTAATATGGTAATATGCCTATATGGGGAATTAGGAAGTGGTAAGACTGTCTTCACAAAAGGATTTGCAAGTGCAATGGAAATTGATGAAACAATTACTAGTCCAACATTTAATATTATTAAAGAATATACAACCGGAGAACTACCATTATATCATATGGACGTTTATCGTTTAAATGAAGATGATGACACTATTGGTATAAAAGATTACTTCAATAAAGGTGGAGTAACCATTATTGAATGGGCAGATGTTATAAAAAATAAATTACCTGAAAAAAGATTGGACATTAAATTTAAAGTAATTGATGAAGATACAAGAGTTTTAGTATTCATGCCCCATGGCGAAGAATACGAAGAAATCTGTAGTGCGGTTTTATAATGAAAACTTTATTTATAGACACACATTTATCCGATATAATAGTATTTCTTTATGAAGATGGAAAAGTTGTTAATAAAAAGGAAATTATCAACAAAAAAAATAATAGTGAGTTTATGTTTCCCACAATTGTAGAAGTAATAGATAATCAAAAACTTGATGAAATAATTGTTGTAAATGGACCGGGGTCTTTCACAGGTGTACGTCTCGGAGTAACTATTGCAAAAACTTTGGCATATACACTAAATATTTCAATTAAAACAATTACATCACTAAAGGTCGCAGCCCTAGGGTCAAAATGTAAGAATATAGCTCTTTCAGATGGAAATGGATATTATATCGCAGAATACGATGAGAATTTAAATCCTAAGAAGGAATATATTTATTTAAACAATGAAGATTATCACAATTTAAATAATGGAATTTTGTATAATGAAACATATACCATTGATCCAGAATCAATATATAATTATATGAAAAATAAGAAAGAAACTAATGCTCACGGAGTAAATCCAATTTATATAAAGAAAATAGGTGTTGAACTTGATAAAAAAAGCAACAATTAAGGATGTACCTAAAATAAATGAACTTGGAAAACAATTACATAATAACTTTGAAAAATTATTTCATATTGAAACTGAAATAAGTAATAAAAATGCGATTGTATTGGTAGCTCAAGATGATAATAACATAGTGGGATATCTATATGCATTAATATTTCCAGATAATATTGATTTACTAAGTATATTTATTGATAAAAACATGCGTTGCCAACACATTGGAACGCAATTATTACAAGAATTAAAAAGTATCGCCAAGAATCAAACGATAACACTGGAAGTATCATCAAATAATACTCCAGCAATAAGTTTATATACTAAAAATAATTTCAAAGAAATATATGTAAGAAAAAACTATTATGAAAATAGCGATGCTATATTAATGAAATGGGGGAATTAAATATGAAAGACGTATACATTTTAGCTATTGAATCATCATGTGATGAAACAAGCATAGCAATCGTTAAAAATGGTTGTGAAGTAGTAGCAATTACTATATTAACTCAAATGTACACACATGCAAACTTTGGCGGGGTAGTACCAGAAATAGCATCAAGAATGCATACTGAAAATATTACAATGGTACTTGAAGAAACACTAAAAAAAGCTAATATGAGTGTAGCTGATGTTGATGCAATCGCCGTAACTCAAAAACCAGGATTATTAGGTTCTTTACTAGTGGGCATAGAATTTGCTAAAGTATTAAGCTATGTTTATAAGAAACCTTTAATAGCAGTAAATCATTTAATAGGTCACATTTACGCTAATGCAATCAACAACAAGTTAGTATTTCCTCTTTTAGCTTTAGTTGTAAGCGGAGGGCACACTGAACTAGTAATTATGAAAAACGATTATGATTTTGAATTTTTAGGTGGAACACTAGATGATGCAATTGGTGAAGCATATGATAAGGTAGCAAGGATATTAAATATTCCATATCCGGGTGGACCTGGTATTGAAAAAAAAGCTCTCGAAGGAAAAGTAACATATGATTTTCCAAGACCAGTAATGGATAATACATACAATTTTAGCTATAGTGGCTTAAAAAGTAGAATAATTAATATTGTTCATAATGAAAAACAAAGGGGAAATGAAATACGTGAAGCTGATTTGGCAGCTAGCTTTCAATATGTAGCAGTAGATGAACTAGCACGTAAAACTGATCTGGCCTTAAAAAATACTGGTATAAAAAATGTAATCGTAGCAGGTGGAGTATCCGCTAATAAATATTTAAGACAAGAAATCGGAAAAGTTGCAAAAAATAACAATGCAAAACTTACAATACCTGAATTTATATATTGTACAGATAATGCAGCAATGATAGGTGCGGCAGCTTACCCATTATATTTAAAACAAGAATTTGCAGATTTTTCTTTGAATGGAGAATCTCAAGCAGATGTTTGTTAAGTTTGACATAATGCAAATTGTTTGTTATAATTATGTCACATGGGGAAGTTCAGGTTTCGACATGTATAACTAGGCATGACTGCAAGTGGTCGGCATACCTTAAGTGCACAATTAAAATTAAATGACGAAGCTAATTATAGTTTCGCTCCTGCTTTTGCCTAATAGAGGTTAAGGGAGCACTTCTATTCAATTTCTCTTATAGGTTGAATTAGGGGTTAATAAATATAAGATATAATGCATTATTTGTTTAGGATTATGTATTGAATTTTACTAAACTTACTTGTAAATAGGTTAGTGTAGAGCCATTTTTACAAGAACATTTAAATCTACCTAAACTTGTAGACGTTGTGATATAGAGTATATTGGACAGGAGTTCGACTCTCCTCTTCTCCACCAAATTGATATTAAACTCGAGCCATTAAGACAATCGAGTTTTATTTTGGTTTAAAAATTGACTTTCTAACTACATTATGATAAAATACCAAATACAAAAGGAGAGGGAAATATGGAAAATAATCAAATATTAAGACAAAAATTAGAAAAATTAAAAGAAATGGTAACAATAATTACCACCAATGAAAATGAATATAAAACAGCCCTTTTATTAAGTGAATACTACACAAGTAGCAAAAAGTTTGAAAAAGCTTATGCATCAATCATTAAAAAAGCAAAAACAAATGAAGAATATCAAGAATATATTCCAATAATTGCTCGTGTCGGTAAAATAATTTCAGAATATGAAGAAAAGAAAACATTTGCAAGCGTAAATTATTATTTAAACTTTCGTTATTATTTTGAAAATTATGATTATTCAAAATTTGTTGTTGAATACTTTTTAGCAAGTTCAAAAATTGATTTACTAGATATTTGTGAAGAAATAGGTATAAATGAAACAATTTTTAACATTTGCTTAACAGTTGTTAAAGAATTAGATCCGTGTTTATATCAAGAATATGAAAATAAAGTATACCAAAATAAATTAACAAGATATGAAATCACTAAAAGAAAAATAGAAATTCTATATGAACGTATCAAGGATGCAAAAGAAAATAATACTGAATTTTCTAAATTTGAATTTTTAATAAACATGCCATTTGCTAAAAAAGAAAAAAGTAGACAATCGTTTTTTGAACTTAAAGAAGTAAATCCAAACATTAAAACAATACCTTTAACTATATATGGAAAAATTCTAGAATTTGCTCAAGCAGAAATGCCAGAAATGGTAAGTACCTTAAAAGAATACATGATGGAAAATGGTTTATATAGAATACCTGAATTCACTAAAAAAGAATTGAAAAAGACATATTTTCTAGATTCATACACAATTATAAATGAACAAGGAGAAAATGTTACATTAATAAAAGAAAATATTGATGCTATAATTGATTATATGGAAGAAATGAATTATCCATTTATCATAGAAATATTTATTGAACTTCAAAAAAGATATCTTGATAAAAAACTAGCAATTGAAAACAATAAAAGTAAAAAGTTAGTTAAAACACTAATACCATAAGGAGAAAAAATGAAATTCATTGGAAGAAATAAATTCGAAACTAATATATTTTATTTAAGAAAAACCCAAAAAGAAGAAAATAACAATGACTTGGATAGTTACTTTAATAACCAAAAGGGAATATTTTGATGAATCGAACTATTTATAATAATGTAATAAATAAACTTCAAAAATCAAAGTTCAGATCATCATTTAAATTAAAACAAAAGGATATAGATTATATTAATGAAAAGGGAATGTCAATGATAAAAAGACATGCTGTAAATTTTATAAATCAAAAATTAGCACCAGCAAACCCTGAAAATGATGGAAAGCAAACACCAATGAAGAATCATCCTGTGTTTATAGCAATGCATGCATGTGCTTGTTGTTGTAGAACCTGTCTTTACAAGTGGCATAAAATACCCATGAATAAAGAACTAACCAAAGATGAAAAGAATTATATTTATGGTTTATTAATTTACTGGATAACTTTAGAATATAAAAAACATTTATAAACGGAGGCGCTCATATGAAAACAAGCGATAGAATAAAACTTTATCTTTATCAACACAAAGAAAATAAAAGATATAAAAAGTTTAAAAGTTGTACTTTACCATACCCATTCTTTGATGAAAAAAGATTAACATTTGAGTGGGTTACATACATTAAGAAACAATATGGTATCAATAGAAGTCTTCTTTATGCAATCGAAAATCTTGCAAGAACCGGAGTAATATATCATTACAAACAACAAAAGATAAAACATTGTCACAGTTTTGATGAAGTTATCGTATCATTATATAAATATCCAGAAAGTTTTACAATTCCTGATGAATTTTTATCTGAATACAGTAACCAAGAATTATTATTTTTAAAACAAGTTCAAAGTTATCTTCATCTAATTGGTTTAAGAGACTATACCGAAAGTAAAGAAATGCAAGATATCAACAACAAATTTGACTATATCTATGATAAAAAACATAAAACTATCAAAGACAAATTATTCATGATGACATATCACAAAAAATGTAGAAAACAAGAATATAAAGATAATCTAAAAAGGTACACAAATACCAAAGTCTTAGAATATTTATCATATAGTGCAATCAATGTAAGTGAGAAAAGAGTAGCTAAATCAATCTTAAACGGAGAAAAAGACTATGCAATAAAAGTAAAATATTCATTTTCTGAACCAAGTAAAAATAAAAAAAGTTTAATAATATGTAATGGAACATTTATTGGAGTCGTAGAAAACCAAAGCGAAGAAGTAATAAAGTTCAAAGATTTAAAAGAAGAAATGGTAAACTTTAAATTACTCGGATTTAAATCCTTCAAAGAATACAAGAATAACTTAAAACAAGAATTTAAAGAAGAAGGCATAATGTATAATGAAAAATTCACCGAAGAATCAGAAATTTATTATATAAAACTAAAGACAATTGAAACATTTACAAATTTTTAATTGAAAAAAATGGACTGAATTTAATTTGAAGTTCCCTTTAATATTGAGATATTAATTTTTAGGAGTAGTTTCCCGTATTTACGAGATTTTTTTGTGAATATATGTTGCATTTTTTATAAAATGTGGTAGTATATATATATCGGAATTATTTTGAAACACGCAAAAAAGTAATCGTATTTTAGCGTTTTTAAGATTAAGTTCCCGATATTGATTATAAAAAAATAGAGAGTGTTGGCTTATCTGCCAATAACAGTGAAGAATAAAATTCTTCACTCTGATTAGCATATTATAATCATTTATCTTTAATAAAAAGGATATCTTCTTCAGCTAAAGAAACGTTATCGGGTTCAATGAACTGGCATTCTAATAGTTCAATAAATTCGGGATATAATTTTTTAGTTAGATCATAAGGCGTTTTGCCATTTAATGATAACCTAGGAATAGCATTTATGTTATCTTGAAACTTTTTAACAATGTCATCATTTAAATCGTTGAATGAAGTGCCTTTTGGGAGAACTCTTCTAATGTATTCATGATTTACTTCAACTCCATGTTTTTCATAAGAAGAGTATGGATGACAAAAGAAAATGTTTGATACTCTTTTGTCATTATCTAAGTCTTTTTCGAAATTTAAAACTGAAAAAAATTCCGTACCATTGTCAGTAAGAAAAATTCTGAAAACTTTTGAATAAATTTTTATACCAAGTTTTTCTTTAAGAAAATTGATTCTAGCATTGACCGACGCTGAATCTTTTTTATTTAACAAAAATATTAACATAAAATGTGTTCTTCTAATGTATAATATTAATAAACATTTTTTATTATCTTTTTGACCAATAACTGTGTCCATTTCTACAATATTCATTTGTGGAAGATTAGCTGTAAATAAAACAAAATCTTCATATCTTCTTCCATTTAGTAATGCTAATTCTCTTTTATTACTTTTGTTTTTGCCTTTCTTTCTTTTATTGTATCGTATTAACTTAGGCAGATCAGCATTAGTTAAAGAAAAGATTTCCATGTTAACATAGTTATAGAATGTTGTTTTTGAAAAATACAGAATATCAGGGTGATTAATGAATACTTGATTAACACTTTGTTTTTTATTCTTGATAAGTGGAACTATTTGTTCTTCAATTGCATTAATTTCTTCTGGAGTAATATCAACACTGCTTCTAGATAAGACTTTTTGTTCATCATAATGCTTTTGAGCCAATCTGTATTCATAATATATGTGATGTTTGTTGCAAGTGTTTTTTAATGGACAATTATTGCATACATATTTGGTTTTTAATTTTTCGCATTTTTCTATAGTATCAGCAATACCTATTTTATCAAACACATCATAAAAATTGCTTTTAATGTATCTGTTTCTTTTTATTTCTTTTTGCAATTGTTGTTCTATCTTTGCCAATAGTTAAACCGATATCTGTAAAGTTTTTTCCTTTATTAAATAATATTTGTATTGTTTCTCTTTGAGATTCATTTAATTGATTATAATTTGTCATAAAATTTTCACTTCTTTGAAATGGCAAATAAACCAACGTCTATATATTTTAATACTAAACTCTATAAAAACGGGAACTTATAATTTTATTTAATGTTTTAAACAAAGTTAATGACTTTTCGTTAGAAAATTGATACAATATATATAACATTTTAATGAAAGTTGGTGTTTTTACATGAATAATTTAAACTATAAAACAAATAAAAATGATATCTTGTTGAAAGAAGAAGAAAATCTTAAAAGTAATTTAAATAAAATTGAAGAAAAAATAAGTGATTTAAAACTTAAATTAATAAGAGATGAAGAAGAGTGTAATTCTTACAGGGGAGATTATGAATACATAGGTGAATTTCGCGAATGCAAGAACATGTGTGATAAAACACGTGATGAAATTAATAAAATTCAAGAAATTTGTGAATCACCATATTTTGGACACATGTACTTATATGAAGATGAAGAAGACGAAGATATTTTTATTGGCGAAAATTCTATCACTAACTCTGATGGAAAAAACATTGTTTATGATTGGAGAAGCCCTATATGTTCTTTATTTTATGCTAATCAACACTCTAAAAAATATAATGATTATGATTTTGTAGTAAAATTTAAAAGACAAATTGAAATAGAAAATAGAAAAATTAATAAATGTGTAGAAACATACAATAATAATAAAGATAAAGTCATAACTGATTCTTTCTTAAAAGAAGTATTAAGAAAAAAGAAAAACAATTCTGAATTTACAGATATTATTAGAACAATTCAGGAAAAGCAAAATGAAATCATTCGTAATAATATCGATAGGAATATTATTTGTCAAGGTGTCGCAGGCTCTGGAAAGACAGTAATAATTATTCATAGAATATCATATTTATTATTTAATTATCCCAAAATCAGACCTAATGAATTTTTATTTATTGCACCTAATGATAATTTTAAAAATGAATTAAATCAATTAAATCGAAAATTAGAAATTGATAAAATTAGATTAATTACTTTATATGAATATTATATAGAAAAATTCAATATATTTCTTAATCAAAATGAAACTGAAAAATACAAATTAACAAATGTAATCAACGATCAAAATATTGATATTGAAAAAGAATACTCGTATGAAGTATTGAATAATAAATATTCTTTAATTGCGGATGAAATGTTAAAAAATATTAATGAATTTAAAATCAAATATAATATTACTTATAATGATTCTGAACTTTCACTTGTAGATAAATATAAAAAATTATATTCGTTTCTAAAGGATAGGATTGAAAAATATAAAAAAATTAAAAACAAAATAGATAAAAATTTAAACATATTAAAAAGTCAATCATTTTTACCATATAATATCGAAGATAATAGCAATCCAAAAAATACTATTAATAATCTATGGAAAAATATAAATTCAAATAAAATCAAATTAGAAAATGAATTAGATTATACCAAACAACAATATAATAAGAAAAATAGTCTTTTAGTTAAATTATTTGGAAAAAAAGATATTCGACTAGAATTAGACAAATTAAGGACATCTATAAATGATTTGAATAGTTTAATCTCATTGAATAATAAAAAATTAATTCTTATAAATGATATTAACACTTTCTATGATAATATAGAAAAATTAGATAGTTATATTAAAATTACTGATGACGATAAAGTTAAATTATTAAAATTTATAAATCGTTTTCTATACTATATATCTAAGAATAATAAAATTATGAATGAAACCATAGAATTATCAAAATTGACAAATAATTTAAATGAATTTAATGAATGTGTTAAAATATTAATTAAAATGAATTATAATGAAGATAATTATAGCGAAGATAATAATAATATTAAATTAGTTTATAATTCTGTGATTCCGAGGAATGTCATTATAAATTGTTTTGAAAAAATTTGTATTGGAAGCTATAAACTAAATACTAACTTTTCTAATAAAAGTATTTATAGGATTGATATTTTTACTATTTTATATATACTTGAAAAATTAGGCTATAGCAAACATAGTGCATATAGATATTTATATGTTGATGAAGCACAAGATTATAACGATGTTGAAATAGAATTAATCAAAAATTATGAACAACAATCAATATTAAGTATTTTTGGAGATTATAGACAAAATATTTCTGATAATTCATTATTAAAAAACAATTGGAATAATTTAAAAAAAATTCTAAAAAATAATTTTGACTATTATGAATTAAACGAGAATTATAGAAACACTACAAATGTTGTTGAATATTGTAATAATACATTACAATTAAACATGATGGCAATCGGTGTCGATGGAGAAGAAGTTCAAGTAAAGATTTTTAAAAATATCGATGAGGTAATCTCAAAAGCAAAAATGATTAATGCTATTATCATTACAAAAAACAACTATTACTTAGAGTATATAGCTAATGACAATCAAGTTAAAGCATATGATATTGTAAATGTTAAAGGCCTTGAATTCAAAAATGTCGTAGTTATAGATGATGGACTTACACCAAACGAAAAATATGTTGCATTTACAAGAAGCTTGGGAGCCTTAGTAATATATCAAATTAACAAATAAATATAAGAAACATAAAAATTTAAAGAATAGAAAAAAATTATAAACAATTTGCTTATTTCTAATAGTTCTATTATAGTCAAGATACTTAAAACAAAATGTCACAATTAAATCTTGCTTAACTGATTTTGTTTCAGTTTCAATTATTTTATAAAATAAAGTGTTGTAATATTTTTCTCTTAATTCTTCATTATTACCAATTTCAAAAATGTTGTATTTATTTCTAAAATCGCCTGATATTCTCCAATTGTCATTATCAAAGATTTGTTCTTTATAAATTTCTTTTATTTTTTTTAATGACCGAGTTATAACGAAAGCACGGTTATCTTTAACATTGTATTTTTTTATCTCATCTGATGCTAATCCGGCATCAGTACATAAAATAATTTAAGTATTATCCATTTTGAAATTATTAATTATTTTAGATTCTTCTGGAATTAATGTCTTTTGTTCATTCATATTACCAGGATAAATGCTATATGAAAGTGGTAAACCATCACCATCTATAAACATTCCCATACCAACAATTGGGTTAGGTCTATGTTCTTTAGATATTCCATATTTTCTTAGATCATCTTCACTGTTTATTTCAAAAAAATAATTGGTACAGTCGTAATAAATGATATTTGAATTTCTTTTAATAACATTTTTACTATTGTTAAATAATTGCTCTTGAATGTAGTCTATATTTTCAGCAATATAACTTAACGTTCTATATTCATCATGTAATTTAAATTTCGATTGTTCTATAAAGTTTTGATATTGTTTATACGTTTCTAATTTTGAAGAGGGATAAATAATTCTAGCAAAAACTAAATATGATAATATTTCATTTAAATCAAATTGAATTTTATATTTTTTCTGAATAGAATCACAAATCTCATTGAGTTTTAATTTATTATATATATCTTTTAAAAACAAATAACCTACATTATATGAAACATTAGTATTCATTGGGATAATTTTTTATTATTCTTTTTAATAATTACAGTTTCACTGTGACATGTTTTTCATTATAAGTTTTTACATATTCTTTTAGCCAAACCTTATAATCTTGATTTCCAGCCATAGTATTTACATCATCTAAATTACCTATACGTTTAACAATTTTGGTAGATCTTTTACCGTTTCTAGTATAGTCTTTAATAATGTAAAACAATGTAGTGTTTTTGGATTTTGAAATTTTAAGTCTCATATTTATACCACTTTACATCAATATTATATCATACTCCACAATAGACACAAGTACAAAAACATAAAAAAACTAGATTTTTTGGTATCTAGAGCTGATTTTTTATAAGTAACTGTCAAACTAGGGAAAGTATTATATCACTCAAACATTATAAGTCAATATTATACTCTAATACATTTTTAAAGATTAACTTCCCACCTCTATAAAACGGAAACTTACAATTTTATTTAATGATTGAAAAAAATGGTTTCCAAAGTAAGAAATTCATGTTATTATTATGTATAGAGACTTTAGATATGGAGTTGAAATTATGAATAAACCATATGATTATTATGAACATCCTTTATTAAGTAGTTTTTCTGAATTACTTAGTCTTAATTATAAAAAAAATCCTGATAAAATAGCCTTTACTTATAAGATAGATAAAGAAGTTATCAACAAATCATATAAAGACTTTTATAAAGATGTAACAAATTTAACAAATTATTTAACCAATGAATATAATAATGAACATATAGCAATTATAAGTGAAAATTCATACAACTACATAGTATTATTTTTTAGTATAATAATAAGTAACAATATTGCAGTTTTAATAGATAAGGATCTAGATGAAGAATCAATAAAAAAATTATTAAAACAAAGTGATACTAAAATTTTATGCTATAGCAAAAACCATTGTGACTTAGAAAGAATAATAAAGAAATATAAATCATATGAAATAGATAATGTTTTAGATATTCCAAAACTAAATAAAAAAGAAACAAAGAAAAAATGTAAAGAATCAGTATTGTTTTTTACATCAGGTACAACTGGTGCTAATAAGTGTGTCATGTTAAGTGAAGAAAATATTTTAAGTGATATCTATGGTGCATGCAGTATTTTTAAACCAAACGGAGATGTATTTGCATGTCTTCCATTTCATCATGCATTTGGCTTAATAACAAGTATTTTAAAACCATTCTTTTATAATGAAACTATATTTATCAACAATAGTTTAAAAACTATATTAACGGATTTAAAAATAAGTAAACCAAATACCATGTTTGTTGTACCAACATTTATAGAAACGTTTTATAAACAAATATGGAAAAATGCTAAAAAGAATAAAAAGACACATATTTTAAAAAGTATGATTAAAACAAGTAATATGCTATTAAAAATTGGAATAGATTTAAGAAAACAATTATTTAAATCAATTCATAATAGTTTCGGCGGAAATATAGAATACATTATCTGCGGCGGAGCTTATCTAGATCCAAAATACATAATATTTTTTAGAAGCATCGGAATAAATATTCTAAATGGCTATGGTATAACAGAATGTTCTCCGGTTGTTGCAGTAAACAGAAATCATTATTACCGCGATGGTTCCGTAGGTCAAATTGTAAAAGGTGCCGAAATAAAAATCAAAGAAAATGAAATTTTAGTAAAAGGCAAAATGGTAATGCTAGAATTTTACAAAGATAAAAAAGCAACTGATGAAGTTCTAAAAGATGGATATTTTCATACCGGAGACTTTGGCTATATGGATAAAGATGGTTTTCTATTTATAACAGGTAGAAAGAAAAATTTAATAATTCTAAGTAATGGTGAAAATATATCTCCGGAAGTAATTGAAGAAGAGTTATCTCATGATGAAGCAGTAAGTGAAATAATAGTTTATGAAAATAATAACAAATTACTTGCTGAAATATATCCATGCGAAAAATATCTTGGTAACAAATCATACTTTGATGATTTAATTTATAAATACAATAGCAAAGTTCCAAAGAATCATCAAATTGCCTTAGTTACTTTAAGGAACAATGAGTTTCCAAAAAACAATAATAAAAAAATATTAAGAAATAAATTTATGGAGGAAAAATATGGAAAAGGAAATAATTAAAATAATATCAGAAGTATCTGAAGTACCAGCAAAAAAGATTAATTTAAAAACAAATTTAATCGCAGATTTAGATCTTGAGTCTTTAGACCTTGTAACACTTATATCAGAAATAGAAACTAAATATAATTTAGAAATACCTGATAAGGAAATTAAAAAAATTCAAACTGTCGAAGACATAGTTAACTACTTGAGTAAAAATGTATAGGTTATATATTGAAAAAAATATATCTTCTCATGACTTGTTAAAAAAAATACTGAAAGAAGAATACAGCATAGATTCATTTACCATTATAAAAAATGAATTTGGTAAACCATATCTAAAAGATAATCAATTATATTTTAGTATAAGTCATGATATAGATACTTGTGCAATTGCTATTTCATCTTCAGAAATCGGGATAGATTTAGAATATCTAAATTATAATGAAAGAGTTATCAACAAATATTTTTATGATGCTGAAAAAGAAATTATGGCAAAAAGTAATAATTTAAAATATGACTTTACTAAAATCTGGGTAAAAAAGGAAGCATATTTAAAAATGAAAGGCACTGGTCTAAACTTTGGTAAAGAAAATGTTGATACAACAAAAATAGATGCAAAAATAATAGATTACAATGATTATCTAATAGCAGTATGTGAGGTGTAAAATGAATATATTGTACTGTGGAGATTCCAACATTGAAGATGGATTAATAATATCAATTTTATCAATTATAAAATATGATAAATGTCCATTAAATATATATGTATTAAGTATGGATTATAATGATAAAAAAAGCGTATCATCTAAAACAATAAAAGAGTTAGATAAATTACTAAAAGATACAAATAAAAAAAGTAGTATCAAACTAATTGATGTTTTAGCTCTCTTTTTAGCTGATACACCGACGAGTAATTTAAATACACTGTTTACCCCATATTGTATGTTAAGATTATATGCAGATTTATTAGATGACTTACCAGATAAAATATTATATCTAGATAATGATGTTGTTGCTTGTAAATCAATCAAAGAATTTTATAATATTGATAATACTAAATATGAGATTGCTGGTGCTAGAGATTTTTATGGAAAATATTTCTATAGCAAAAATAGAATTAAAAAAGATTATTTGAATTCTGGTGTATTATTATTAAACCTAAAATTAATTAAACAAAGTGGAAGTTTTAAAAAATGTAGAAAAATGTGCCAAAATAGAAAAATGCTATTGCCAGATCAAGCAGCATTAAACAAATTTTGTAAACCTAAATTAATTGTAAAAAGGAAATACAATGAACAACATGCATTAAAAAAAGATACAGTAATGAGACATTTTACCACAACATTCAAGTTCTTTCCATACTTTAGAACTCAAAAAGTTAAACCATGGGATATTGAAAGACTTCATGAAGTGTTAAAATATCATGAGTTTGATGATATAATCAACAATTATCTAAAATTTAAGGAGGAAACAAAATGATAACTATTCCAATATTCTACGCTATTGATGATAACTATTCTAAATTTGTTTATGTTTCAATAAAATCTTTAATAGCAAATAGAAATAAAGGTTATAAATATGATATAAATGTTATTTATGAAAATCTAAGTGATGAAAATGCTAAAATATTAAAATCACTTGAAACAGAAAATGTAAATATAATTTTAACAGAAATGAATGAAAATTTGTCGATGATTACAGACAGATTAGGTAACCGTCTACGAGAATATACCTTTACATTAACAATATTCTTTAGATTATTTATACCTGTAATGTTTCCAAAATATGATAAATGTATTTATATTGATGCTGATACAATAATACCCGGAGATATATCTTTATTATATAATGAAGACTTGAAAGGTAACTATCTTGGATGTGTTGTAGATAAATCAACAAATGATAATGAAAAATTAGCAAGTTATTTTGAGCGTGTCATAGGTGTTCCAAGAGATAAATACATTAACTCTGGTGTTCTTTTAATGAATACTAAAAAACTCAGAGAACTAAACTTTGTAGGTAAGTTTCTCAATCTTTACACAAAATATCAATTTGATGTTGTGGCACCAGATCAAGATTATATAAATGCAATGTGTTATAATCACATTAAATATCTAAGTGATAGATACGATGCTATGCCCAATCCAAACAATAGGCAAATTGAAAATCCCATCATCATTCATTACAATTTATTTTTAAAACCATGGCAATATGATGAAGTACAATATAAAGATTATTTTTGGAAATATGCAAAAGATACTCCGTATTATGATGAAATAAAAGATATCAAAGAAAATTACAGCGAAAAAGATAAAAAACAAGATAATAAATTTATGAATCAAATGATAGAAAGAGCATTTGCACTAACTAAAGAACAAAAAACATTAAAAAATGTTTTTGAAACAGGCAAGGAACAAAGATTATGATTGTCGGAGGAAGTAAAAAAGAAGTTATTAACAACATTAAAGTTAATATTAAAAATAATGAATTAAATAAAAAAGTCGAAGTAAATGATCCATGCATTTCTGATGAAGAGTTAGAACATTTAATAATTAAATTTTATAAAAATCAAGATAAACCAATATACAAGATAAAAAATAAAATAGCTAATAAGATAGTTAAAAATGTTGGTAAAAAAATATATCCTGACATAGAAATAAAAGGTTTAGAAAGACTTGATTACATTGACCTAGACAAAGGTGCAATTATAACAAGCAATCATTTTAATCCTTTAGACAGTTTCACAGTTAGAAAATTAGTTGAACAAAAACTAAATAAAAAATTATATATTGTTATTCAAGATACTAATCTAGCCATGCCTGGTAAATTAGGTTTTCTATTTAACAATATAAATGTTATCCCATTATGTAAAAGTCCAAATTACATAATAAAAAAATTCATTCCAGAACTTGAAAAAATATTAAAAAACGGAGATATTGTGCTTATTTATCCTGAAGAAGAAATGTGGTTTAACTATAGACTTCCTCGTCCGTGTAAACGTGGTGCATATCAATTTGCTCATGAACTTGATGTTCCGGTAATATCATGTTTTACAATTATGCATGATACCTCTATTAAAGATAATGACGAATTTAATAAAGTAAACTACATCTTAAATATTAACAAAGTTATTTATCCTGAAATAAATGAAACCGTAAAAAGTGATTCAATAAACATGGCAAACATAGATTATGAATCAAAGAAAAAAGTATATGAAAATGCTTATAATAAAAAGTTAATATATAAATTTGACATTAAAGATATCGCAGGTTGGAAAGATATTTAATTATCTTTCTTTTTATATGTAACATATTCTACATTAGATTTACCACTATTAATAATCATGCTATTTCTAACTTTATTTATAATATCATTAACTTTTTCTTTTTTACTTAATAGATTATTAACTTGATAACCTCCCTCTATATAAATAACAATTCTAGGTTTTTTACTATATTTTCTTTTTTGATAAGTAACTGTTGCAGAATAAATTTCACTATTTTCATCTATTGCTAGTTGAAAGCCTCCTTTTTTAAAAGGCCTAATTTTTGTATAATATGGCCATACATGTCCCTCGGGATAAACCACAATCGGATGATTTTTTTCATAATTATTAATTGCTTCTTTAAAGTATTTAAAGTCATGTAAATCCTCAGGAACCACAATAGCACCAAGCATAGGTAAAAGTTTTCCTAAAAAAGGTATACCCAAATTTGCTTTATTAACAATAAAATATGGTCTTTTTGGTAATGTGATTAAAGCAGGTATAAATGCATCTCCCACTTCTTGTGTATGATTTATAAATAAAAAATAATTCTTTTTACCACTTAAAACTTTTTTATTAACAATTTTTACATGTAAAATTAACTTAACATAGATAAAACTTATAAATAAAAATATATAATAAAGTAAATAAGAACTAATCTTATAAAATATATTGTGATGTAGCCATTTATAATTTTTCTTTAATTTAAAATCTTGTTTCTTAGATGTAACTACATCACTATCAAAATCTTCATAATAATATATATTTTTCATAACAACCTCATAAACATTATAGCATTTAATTTTAATATAGACAAATAACATTATCTATTTTTGGACAAGTTCATACACTATATTGAAAGGAGAATTATGAATTATTTAACATATCCTTTAAAAGTTATGAACATAACCCAAAGTTACAAAGGTAATTATACTCATGAAAGGCACCAAAAAGGAAATACAAAAGATTACCCGATTGATGATGCCTGTGGAAGTGGTAACGATAGTTATTTTTATTGTCCATGTGATGAAATGATTGTAAAAAAAGTATATGGCGTTGGTCTAAAAGCATCAAATACTATCTGGCTTGAAAGTACAACTCCAGTAATAACACCAACATTTAATGATTATGTAACTCTCATGATTGTTCACCCCGAAGATAAGTATTTAAAAAACTTATATATTGGTAAAAGATTTTCTAAAAACGATAAAATATTTCCAAAAGGAAAGGATGGTAATGCAACTGGACCTCATTTTCATATCACCGTAGGTCGAGGAAAATTTATATCTGGTGGTTGGTCAAAAAATAACCTTGGGTTATGGATATTAAAAACAACTAAAGAAAACGTTAAACCTGAAGAAGCCTTCTTTATTGATGAAAACTTTACAACAATAAAAAATACTAAAAACTTAAATTTCATAAAACTATATAATAAGGACGAAGATAACATATATTATACAACAGCAAACTTAAATATAAGACTTGGTCCAGGTACAAAATATAAACTAGTAAATACCATTATTAAGAATACAAAAATTAAAGTTCTAAGCATCACAGGTAACTGGGCAAAAATAAGTGATAAAGAATACGTTTCAAAAAACTTTATAACGAAGAATAAACCAAGTATAATATATGAATCAAACAAAACCACAGCATCATTTTTAAATGTTCGAGCAAAACCAAATGGCAAAATTCTTTACGTAATACCCAAAAATACCACTGTAACAAGTTATAAACAAAAAAATGGTTGGACCGAAATTTACAATAATCGCTATGTATCAACAAAATATTTAAAGTAACAATTGCTAATTTTTAAAATTTATTATACAATATAGATAGGTGATAATAATGGGTCAAGTATATGATAAAGTATTAGATTTTAAACGCAGACACAAAGGAGGAGTCATTTGGAATCTTAAAGACCATTGTGCTGTAGTGGAAAAACATTTAAATCCAGGTGAATATGTTACATTTGCTTTTGCTGGTCAAAAAAATGATAAATTCTATGATATATTTCAAACTTGTGTAGTAGTACTTACTAACAAAAGAATTTTAATTGGTCAAAAACGTGTTGTCTGGGGTTATTTCTTAAGTTCAATTACACCAGATTTATACAATGACTTGTTTGTTTATCAAGGTTTAATCTGGGGACAAATAAAAATTGATACTGTTAAAGAAGAAGTAACAATATCTAATTTACCAAAAAGTGGTCTTGATGAAATTGAAACAAATATAACAGAAATGATGATGAGTGAAAAACAAAAATATAAACCACGTGAAATGGAATAATTATGAAGAAGTTAAGAAATCTAATTTTATTTTTAATATTAATATTTTGTATATTTCTTTTCTTCTTTTTTTATCCTCATCATTATAAGCTAGAATATGAAATAGATAATTTTAACATAATCGAAGAATACCACAAAAAAGCTAAGTATTACAGTTTTAAAATAAAATATGAAGATAACACTTATGAAGTTATCAACAAAAGTAAATACACCAACAAAAGAAAACTAATCAAAGATATTACAGTTAATGAAAGTAATTTAGACCATTGTTTATCATTTGATACAACTCATGTTAATTTATATAATGTTTGTAAAAATGATAAAGAATATTTCTATGAAACTAAAGATAACAAATTTAACAAGAATGATTCATACAAAAATATTGAAATAGATAATTTATTTAACAAAACCTATTTACTGTGGAATTATCATGAATTTATTTACTTAAATAACAAAAAGAAAACAACAATTTCCTTATTTAACAAAGATATATATAATCTAAACTTAATAACGAGTATCAATAACTTTTTATTGGTACCAGATTATGACCAAAACTATAAGTTTGATAAAATATACATGATTAATTCAAACAACGCAAAAGTTAAAACTTTTGATCTTCGATATGAACTATATTTTGATAGTTATTTTCTAGGTAATTACAAAAATCGTAGTTATTTATATGACCAAAAACAAGAACAAGTCTTTTATCTAGATTTAAAAAAGAATGAAATTTATAAAGCTGGTTACAAGATACTTACAAACGGAAAATGGGAAACTATCACTAATCAAAAATTTAAAAACAATAAATTAACATTTACAAATGAAGAAATATTTACCTACTTTATAAAGAACAATAAATTATATGGAAAATATGAAAATGAATATCTAGTAACAGATAATGTTTCTAAAATAATTAAAACAGAAGATATGGATGTTTACTACATTAAAAAAGATACCCTGTATCACTTTAACCCATATTCTGGTGAGACTCCATTATTAAAATATAGTGAATGGAACTTTAATAACACAAACATGATATTTATTTTTTAACAAATTATTAAAACAAACATATCCTATACTAGGAGTGGTAAAATGTTTGATAATTATATAGTTAAACCAACAGATAATCTAAAAACAATATCTGGGAAGTTTAATATTGACCCTAGAAAATTAATGGAATTAAATAACCTATATTATGAAAGTGACTTGAGGGCAGGTATGGATATAATTGTGCCTAAAAATAAAGAAACTTACTTTAATACATACATAATTGAACAAGGAGATTCTCTATATAAAATTGCTCAAAAATACAATATTAATCCAAAATTACTTGCAAGTCTAAATGGTTTAAATATGGAAGATTATATCTATCCTAAACAAGAAATATTAATACCTAAAAATAACTATAGTTACTACATAACTGCTGAAGGTGATACAATAGATAATGTTAGTAAAATGTTTAAAATAAGTAAATCAGATTTATTAAATCAAAATGAGACAATATATTTACTTAAAGATCAAATATTAGTATCAAAAAGATAGAAACAACTTTACAAAAGGTTGTTTTTTTTGTATTATTATAATAGAAAGAGGGATATAAAATGATTCTAAAAAAACCATATGGAATGTTAATAAAAAACTTCAGAAAAATCCATATCATTTTAACCATTTTAACTATATTTATATCTATTGAAGCTCACAATATTCTAAGTTTTTTTAATGAATATGTAGCAAATAACTATAGTGTAACAGTAACAGACACCCTTTTAAGAGAAACAATTAATCCCTGGATTTACCCAGCTCTCATTATAACAATAATTATACTAATCGCAGTATTTATTTTGTTAAAACAAAAAAAGAAACCAACTAAAGCATACTTTTTTACATGTTTTTATTATGTTTTATTATTAATATTTATAATTGTTGCTGCAGTATTAATCAACACTTTATCAAAAGGACTATGGCAAACTGCCAGTGCAAGAACATACCGTGATTTTGCAAGATTAATTTATTATCCGAACTTTTTATTTGTTCTAATATTACTAGCTCGTGGACTTGGGTTCAATGTCAAACAATTTAATTTCAAAGATGATATCAAAGAACTAGAACTAACAGATAAAGATAGCGAAGAAGTAGAACTTAATTTAAATTTTCAAACATATAAAGCTGAAAGAACAATCCGTAGATTAATTCGTGAATTAAAGTATTATTATCTGGAAAACAAAAGAATAGTTTATTTAATTGTTGGTATCATCGTCGTAGTAATATCCTTCTTCACAATTAAAAACTATGAAAAAGTAAGATATACTTATAAAGAAAATACATCATTCAGTTATAAAGGCTTAAGTCTTAATTTCATCGATAGTATGGCTTCAAACATTGACTTAAAAGGAGAAATAATAAATGAAGATAAATATTATATCGTAGCAAGATTCACAGTTAAAAATAGTTCAAAAAATGATTTAACAATAGATTACAATAACTTTAAAATGTATTATGGTAATGAATTTGTATATCCAAAACTTGACATGGGTAATAGTTTCCTTGACTATGGCAAACCATTTATGAACAATGTTATTAAAGCTGGAGAAACAAAGACTTACATAATGCCATATGAAATTGATAAAAAGTATAAAAATAAGAATTTTAAAATAGTAATATTTACTGGTGAAGCAACCAAAAGTAGTGACTTCTTAGCAAAAACAATAACAGTTAAATTAAAACCAAATACAATCGAAGATATAAACGAAGTAACAAAAGTATCTTTAAGTGAAAACATATCTTTATCAACAACAGCATTAAATAACTCATCATTAACAATTAAATCAGCACTTATATCAAATAGATATGAATATACATATGAAGATTGTTACAAAGAAACTTGTAGAACATATTATGATGTTGTAGTAGCAGACCCATCTTATCAAACAAGAAGTGCCTTGGTAGTAATGGATTATGATTTAGTACTAGATAAAGAAGCTGCACCATATCAAAATATTAATGATACTCAAGCATTTGCTAAAAACTTTATGGAACTAACATACACAAAGAATAATAAAGAATACAAAAGTAAAATAAAATACGTAACACCAGCTAAAGTAAAGGATAAAATAATTTTTGAAGTTGATGGAGATGTAGTAAATGCAGATACAATAAATTTATTGATAAACATAAGAAATAAAAGTTTTATAGTTAGTTTAAAATAAAAAAGTCCTTAATAAAAAGGGCTTTTGTTTAAAATTTGGAGGAACCGACCAGATTCGAACTGGTGATCAGGGTGTTGCAGACCCACGCCTTAGCCACTTGGCTACGGTTCCACATAAAATTATTCTATAATAAAATTTAATGTTTGTAAAGTAAAAACTATACTTATATTTAAAATTATGTTCAATTTTTATAAAATATACCTCAAAATTAAAAAATTTGTCTATTTTTGACAATTAAATTGGGAAGTATTATTGCTATTTATAAAATATTTGGTTATAATAAAAAAGAATAGGGAAGTGTGGTATGAATACCGATGTAAAAAAGAAGACAAATTTCCGGGAAATATTCAAATTTATTTCAACCATTATCAGTTGGACAATTTTTGTATTGCTAGTTATTTGTGCTTGTTTATTATTTTACTATTTTATTGCTATTCGCGTCTATGTTGCTAAAGGAGAAGGACATGAACCAGCATTTTCTCTATACACAATAATTACTCCGAGTATGACACCAAATATAAATGTCTATGATGTTGTAGTGGATACTAAAGTTAAGAAACCTAAAGATATAAAAATAAATGATGTAATAACATTTAACTCATCAATACCTGGTGTTCGTGGTGGCACAATTACTCACCGTGTTATTGCAATTAACATTGATTCAAACGGAGAATATCACTATAGAACAAAGGGTGACTACAACCTAGTTGATGACGGTGTTGATGTATCTTTTGATGATATCGTTGGTAAAGTAAGTTTAAGAATACCTCAACTAGGAAGACTTCAAAGTTTTATGGCAACCAGTATGGGTTGGTTACTACTAGTATTACTTCCAGCACTATACATAATATTTAAAGATGTAATCAAACTTATTAAACTAAAAAATAGTGAAGCTAACAATAAATTTAGTAGATTTTTAAATCGTCCATTAATATCATTTAAAAAACGTAAATTATTACCATACACTCCTGAAGTTAAAAAAGAAGAAGTAAAAAAAGAGGTAAAGCCACTTATAAATAATGATGAAGAAAAAATAATCAAGTTGTTTGATGATGAAGATAGTGATGACTTTGATTTACCGCCTTTAAGATAACAGAAAATGTCAAAAAATTGACATTTTTTTAATTTTTTGTCAAAAATAAGGAAAATTAAGACAATAAAATTTGACGAAAATAATATAATGTGGTAAGATTATTCTAATTGAAGGAGGAATGCTTAGCTTATATATCAAATTAGAATAGTTTTAATAATTTAAGAAGGAGGATATTTATGAAAAAAATTATTAAAAATTATAAGAGCACATTGATATTGCTAGGTAGTGTATTAATTGGTGCTATTTGTGGTTTAATCTTTAAAGAAAAAGCGGAAATAGTAAAACCTTTAGGAGACTTATTTTTAAATCTTTTATTAGTTATTATCGTTCCACTAATATTCTTTACCATTACATCATCTATTTCTAAGATGAATGAAAAAAAGAGATTAAGTAAAATTTTAGTTAGTACAATAATTATATTTTTGATAACATCAGTGGTAGCAGTATTATTTGGTTTTGCAACAACTGCAGCAGTAGATTTAGTTAATCCAAAAGATACAAACGCTATCAAAGAAGTATTCGATAATTCAATTGATGAAGGTGTTGAATTAAATATATTAGAAAGAACAGTAAGTGTTTTATCAACGGATTCATTTATAAACCTTTTATCAACAAATAACTTAGTAGCATTAATAGTTATGTCAGTATTATTTGGTATAGCAATTAATAAAGCTGGTGATAAAGGAAAAAAAGTTGCTGAACTATTTGATCAATTTAGTGAAGTAATGTACAAATTAATTGAAATAATAATGTATTATGCTCCGATTGGACTTGGTTGTTATTTTGCAAGTTTAGTTGGAACTTTAGGAGGAACAATAGCAGTTGGATTCCTAAAAACATTCGTAGTATATACAGTAGTATGTTTATTATTTATGGCAATATTCTATAGTTTTTATGCATTTATATCTGCAGGAAAAGCTGGAGTAAAAGCTTTCTGGAAAAACATAATTCCATCAGCATTAACAAGTATTGGAACGTGTTCATCTGCAGCAAGTGTACCAGTAAATATTGAATGTACTAAAAAAATAGGTGTACCAAACGACATTGCAGAAACTACAGTTTCTCTAGGAACAAGTTTCCATAAAGACGGTTCTTGTATAGGAAGTGTATTTAAAATTATGTTCCTTGTATGTTTATTTGGAACATCACTATCATCATTTGGAAGTGTTGCTCAAGTATTAGGTGTTGCCTTACTTGCTACATTACTTGTAACAGCAGTACCAATTGGTGGTGGAACAATTAGTGAAATGTTAATTATTACAATGATGGGTTATAATGTTGCGGCATTACCTATATTAACAATTGTTGCAACTATAATAGATGCCCCAGCTACATTATTAAATGTTGTTGGAGATTCAGCTTCTGCCATGATGGTTACAAGACTTGTCGAAGGCAAAGGTTGGTTTAAAAAAGAAAATAATACGAAGAAACAAAGCAAGTAGTTATAGATTAAATTCTTTACAGAGATAAAATAAATAGCTGAGATTATTTTAATGAATACTATAATGAATTTCATTTGTGGAGTATAAACGGGGTAATTCCCTTATCAATTTAAAGTGTATGAATAAAGTTCATGAACTAAGGTGGTACCGCGGGAAATCTCGTCCTTAATTAGTTTGTGGACTTTTTTTAATTTAATGGAGGAAATATGGAAAACGAATTATTAACACTAAAAAAAGAATTAGAGGAAAAACTAAATGAATGTCAAAAAGAGGCTGATGTTTTAAATATTAAAGCAAATTATGTTGGTAAAAAAAGTCGCATCGCCGAAATTCTGGGCAGCTTAAAAGACATGAGTGTGGAAGACAAAAGAAAATATGGAAGCTTAATTAACAACACTAAAAAAGAAATGGAAGAAATGACTAGTGCTAGAATAATTAGTCTAGAAAGTAAATCAAATATAGCATTTGATGATTCTCTAGAATTTAATGTTCCAGTTGGTTCGTTACATCCAGTTACAATTGTTGCTAAAGAAATAACAGATATTTTAAAGAAGATGGGATTCACTGTAGTAAGTGGACCTGAAATGGAAACAGAATATTATAATTTCGAAGCATTAAATGTACCAAAAGATCACCCAGCTCGTGATATGCAAGATACATATTACTTAGATAATGGAATGGTTTTAAGAACACAAACAAGTGATAACCAAATTCATGCAATGGAAAACTATGGTGCACCTCTTAGAATTTGTGCTCCAGGAAGAACATTTAGAAATGAAGATTTAGATGCAAATCACGAAAATACTTTCTTTCAAATCGAAGGAATGGTTATTGATGAAGATGTATCAATAGAAAATCTAATGTACATCATGCAAGAACTTTTAAAAAGCATCTTTAAAACAGATGACTTAAAGGTTCGTTTACGTCCAGGTTTCTTCCCATTCACAGAACCTAGTTATGAAATGGATATGTCATGTTTAATTTGCGGTGGAAAAGGCTGTCCGACATGTAAAAATGCTGGATGGATAGAACTCATTGGTTGTGGTATGGTTCATCCGAATGTTTTAAGGGCTGGTGGAATTGATCCAGATAAATATCGTGGTTTTGCCTTTGGTATTGGATTAACTAGACTTGCAATGATGAAATATAAAATTAGTGATATAAGACCCCTTAACTCAGGTGACATTCGTTACCTAAGTAATTTTGGGATAAAATAAGGAGGAATTAAAATGTTAATATCTTGTAATAAATTAAAAACTTATATTAAGGATAGTGAAAAAATAGATTGGTTAAAAGTCTGGGATAAATTCACTATTAGAACTGCAGAAGTTGAAAATGTTAAAGAAGTTGGTGACAACTTTGATGGAGTTGTTATTGCCCAAATAGTTGAATGCATTCCTCATCCAGATAGTGATCACATGCATATTTTAAAAGTAAATTATGGTGCAAGTGAACCAATTCAAGTTGTTTGTGGTGCCTACAATGTACGTGTAGGTTTAAAAACAGCATACATTAAAGTTGGTGGACACATTGATGGAATTGAAATTAAAGCAAAACCTTTAAGAGGTATTCTTTCAAATGGAATGTGCTGCAGTATGAGAGAACTTGGTATCGGTGATGATCATGATGGAATTATTGAACTACCTGATGATGTGGTAGTTGGAACAGATATTAAAGACTACTTACCAGTAAAAGACATAATTGTTGAAATTGATAACAAATCATTAACAAATAGACCAGATTTATGGGGACATTATGGAATTGCTCGTGAAATAGCAACAATTACTCACACTGAAATGTTACCACTTGAAATGGAAGAAATTAAAAATGATAAAGAAGATTTAGATATAAAAATAAATAATCCTGAACTTTGTTATAGATACACTGGTTTAAAAATAGATAACATTAAAAATAACAAATCACCATTAGAACTTCAAATATTTTTATACTACACAGGTATGCGTTCAATTTCTTTGATTGTTGACTTAACTAATTATTTAATGTTAGAACTAGGTCAACCAATGCATGCATTTGATTCTAGAGTTGTAAAAAATATTGAAGTAGGTCTTGCAAATAATAAAGATTTATTTACAACATTAGATGGTGTAGAAAGAAAATTATCCAGTGAAAACTTAATGATTAAAAATAATAATGAATATTTTGCAATAGCAGGTGTAATGGGTGGAAAAAACAGTGAAATTTTAAGTGATACAACTTCAATATTCTTAGAATCTGCCACATTTAATGCTGGCTCAGTAAGAAAAACTGCCAACTTCCTAGGACTTAGAACAGATGCATCAGCTAGATATGAAAAATCACTAGATCCAAACATGACAGATAAAGCTATTAAAAGACTAGTATATTTACTAAGAAAAGAAAACCCAGATATGCAAATAGCATCAAATTTAACAGATGTTTATCCGAATGTCTTAAATGAAGTAAATATCACATTACATAAAGACTTACTTTCAAAATACATGGGAACAACTCTAAGTGATGAAAGTGTAATAAATACATTAGAAAGTCTTGGTTTCAAAGTAGAAAATACTGATTATTCATATGAAGTTGTGGTACCAACATTTAGACATAGCAAAGATATCAACATCGAAGAAGATTTAATCGAAGAAATTGCTAGAATCTACGGTCTTGAAAACTTTACTCCAAAACCATTAAAACTAGATTTAACAATTACTGAACATGAAACAACATTTAATGAAGAATATGAAGTTAAAAGTCTTCTTGCAACCAAATATGATATGAATGAAGTAAACAGTTACATCTGGTATGATACAAATACATTACAAACTCTTGGAATTAAAAAAGATGGTGTTAAACTTCTTGGCAAATCAGATAATAATATCTTACGTGATGACTTAAGTTTTTCTTTGTTAAATATCGTCGAAGAAAACTTTAAAAACTTCTCTGAATTTAGCATCTTTGAAATTGGTACAATAATTGAAAGTAACCAAAATAAAAGAGTATTAAGTATCATTTTATGTGGTAAAGAAAAAGAACTTGAACAACTTTATAATAAAGCTAAGACTGTAACTAGTTATATTTTTAAAGCTTTAAAACATAAAGAAATAACACTTTCAAATAACGTAAATGAAAAAGAATACTATGATAAAAACTTAGGTAAAATAATTAATGTTGATGATACAAAAATAGGTACAATTAATGTTTTAGATAAGATTTATACAAATAAATTATCTAAGAAAAAAGCTATTGTATGTATTGATATTGATTTTGATAAATATGCCAAATTAGAAAAGGATATAATCTTGGAAAAAGTTGTAAGTAAATATCCAAGTGTAGAACTTGATTACACAATAATTATGCCAACTGGTAAAAAATATGAAGACTTAAAAGAAGTATTAAAAGAATTTAAAAGTAAATTAATTGAAAGAAATGAATTAGTTAGCATCTATGAAAATAAATATACAATAAAATACGTATTAGGTAGTCCATATAAGACACTTGAACAAAAAGATTTACAAACATTTAAAGAAAGATTCATAGCTCATTTAAAAGAAAATGGTTATAGTATTAACGAATAAAGAGGGAAACCTCTTTTTTTTTGAATATCTTTATGTTATAATAGAAACATAAGTTACCATAGTAGCTTGAAAGGGGAGATATGTTATGCCAGCGGTAGTAGAATTATCAAAAGAAAGAATAGTAAAAGTCGCAGTAAAAATGGTAAATGATAAGGGCTGGGAAAGTGTAAATGCCAGAAGTTTAGCCAAAGCACTCGGAGTATCAACCAAACCATTATACCGAATTTATAACAATATGGATGAAATAAAAGAAGATATTTATAAAGAAATATCTCATCAATATGATGAATTTATCACAAGTAGAATAGATTCAAAAAAAGCATTACTTACTTTATGCATAGCATATGTAGAATTTGCTCAAGAATATAAAAATTTGTTTATTAGTTTATTTTTAAGCAACAATTTAAAATGGAAATCAATTGAAAATGTTTTAGATGAAAAATGGAACCAAGGTGCAATAATTAATTTAGTTAATAAGCATGGTTTATCTTTTGAACAAGCTAAAAACTTATTTATGAATTTATGGTTATATGCAAATGGTCTTGCAACATTAATAGCAACCAATGAAATAACAATTGATAAAAATGAGATATTAGTAAAATTAGTCAAATTATATAAAGCATTAACAAAGGGAGAATAATGAATAATAAGGTAAATATAAGTAGTGATAACATAAGCATTTATCGTATTGAAGAAAAATGTCTTAATTGTGGAATGTGTTTAAAAACATGTAAAAGTATAAATAACATTGAAAATGATTGTATTAATTGTGGTCAATGTATTTTAACGTGTCCAAGTGGAGCTTTAGTGCCCAAATATGATTATAAAAAAGTATTAAATTATATTAATGATACTGATTATTGTGTAGTAGCATTCACAGCTCCGGCAGTTAGAGTTGCTATCGGTGATGAATTTAATTATGCACCAGGTACATTTCTAGAAGGAAAAATGGTAAGTGCCTTAAAAAAAATAGGTTTTGATTATTGTTTTGATGCAACGTTCGGAGCAGATTTAACAGTAATGGAAGAATCATATGAACTTATTGAAAAATTAAAAAGAAAAGAAAAGCCATTATTTACAAGTTGTTGTCCTTCCTGGGTAAAATATTTTAAAACTTATCATGAAAAAGATATTAATAATTTAAGTACATGTAAAAGTCCACTTTCAATGGAAGCAACAATGATTAAAACATATTTTAAAGATATGTATAACTTAGAAAAAGACAAAATAATAACAGTATCTATTGTACCATGTGTTGCTAAAAAATATGAAAGAAAATTATATCCTGAAACAGATTTTGCACTAACTACAAAAGAACTTGCTATGATGATCAGAGAAACAAATATAGATTTTGAATCATTAAAGGATAAAGAATTTGATAAATTACTTGGAAGTTCTTCATCAAGTGGATTAATTTTTGGTGCAAGCGGAGGTGTAACTGAAGCAGTTTTAAGAACGGCATATTACATGTTAAATGGTAAAAAAGCTCCGGCGAAATTCTATCACTTTGATGAAATTCGTCATGAGCAAGATTTTAAAACAGCTACCATAGATTTGCAAAAATACTATGTTAAAGTAGCAGTTGTAAACAAGATATCAACAGTAAAAGAAAAATATGACTTGTTAAAACAATATGATTTTGTAGAAGTTATGGCTTGTCCAGGTGGATGTATCGGTGGCGGAGGTCAACCATTACAATCAATTAAAAATAGTAAACAAATACGAGAATCGAGAATAGATAGCATATATAATAAGGATAATGAATCAAATATAAAAGAAAGCTTCATGAATCCATTAATTCAAGATGCATATATATCATATATCAGCAAAAATAATGTTGAACTCCATACAAAATGTGAAGATTTAGAAAAAATAAAAGAATAATCTTTACAACAAACAATAAAAAAAGTATAATAAAAATGGAGGTAAGAAATGAAGAAGTATATATTAACACTAATTGCTGCTTTATCAATATTTTTAATGCCAACCGTTAGTGCTAAAGTTGATTTGCCAGAAAAAACAGATCACGAAAAAGTTAAAGTATATTTATTCTATAGTAGTACGTGTGGTAACTGCCATAATCTATTAAAATATTTTAGTTCAAAATACTTAGATTATACTGATTACTTTGAATTTGTTACATATCAAGTTGATAACAATCAAAATAATTCAAAACTATCTGCAGCGGTTGCTGAAAAAACTGGTGAAGATCAAGGTTATGTACCACTAGTAATAATAGGTAATACATACCATAACTTAGGATTTGGTGGAGATGCTGGTGAAGAAATAACTAAAGCTGCATTAGATGCATATCAAGATGATAATTACACAGATATAGTTGCTGAAATTAAAAAAGATAAAAAAATTGATGCAAAAGAAACTACATTTGTTGATGCTTGTGATGTATCAGGTATTAAATGTAAAACAGCAGATTCAAAAAGTGGAATCAGTGATGGTGCAGTAATTGGTATTATTTTTGGAGTTATTGTATTAGGTTTTGGTGGACTAGTAGTTCTATCAAGAAAAAAATAATTGTGAAGGCTTTAAGCCTTTTTTCTTTTACAACAAAAAAACTTGCGTTACGCAAGTCTTTATTATAGATATTTATTAATTGTATATTGTCTTTCACCTTTTAAATTAACAAAGTATTCTTCGATTACTTCTTCATTTGCAGTACCTTTATTAATAGATACTGTTATTTTTAAAGTATAACCAACAAGACCAGTACCAGACATATTTAATACTGGACCAATATCACTATTTAAATAAATATCAGTAGTATTTAATTTTATTGTACTAAATTCTTTCTTTAATTTAGCTTTTTCATTTTCTACAATTGAATTAACAAGTTTTAATTTTGCTTCATCTTGATAAACATTTAAATCAAGTCCACATCCATTTTCAGTAACATTAACTGCTAAAATATATTTACTTGTATCATAAGAATCATTTCCATACTTACAAACAGTTGGATTTTTAACATTGTTCTTTCCAATATTTAATGTTGCACTTTGAGGACTAGTTTTATTTCCTGCATCATCCGTTGCAACTATTTGAACTGTATAAGCACCTTCAGCTGTAAATGCACTATAATCAATCTTTTCACCAGATTGAGTTAAACTTAAATCATAAAATTCTATTTTACAATCAGTATCACTATTGTCTTTACAAGATTCTACAAAATCTTCAGGTTTATAAGTTCCTCCGATTGCAATATTAACATCTTTTGTTTTCAAAACTGGTGCTTCGGTATCTACAACTTCAAGTTTTGATGTATAAGATTCATTATATATCTTTATCTTTACTTCGTAAGTACCAACCTTTTCTAAATTAACTTTATCATAGTTGGTTTTGATATCTTTTTCTTTGACACCCTCAAGTTCTGAAAAGAATAAAGTTTTATCAGGAAGTTTGCTATTTACCTCGACTGCTACGCTATCTCTTATTTTAATGACAGCATCTTTGTGATTATTTTTACTCTTTACACTAATGAGTACTCCGATTGCAATAACGATTAATACTCCAACAATCGATGCAATCACTATTGTTCCAGTAGATGCACCACTTTTTTTTACTCTTTGATTAAAAAATTTCGCCACATAAATCATCCCTATCTTTAATTAATATTACCATATTTTTTAATTATTTCCAATAAAAAATGCAAAATTATACGAATTTTCTTGTAAAATAGACAAAAATGTGGTAATATCGTAATTGCAAGTTTATATTTTATATATAATTTTGTTAAGTGGAGGGGACAACTTGCGGACTCGCCCTACAACCACTTACGCGAAAAAATTTTTATAGGAGGTGTTTTCGTGGCTAAAGAAGTCGTAAAGAAAATTAAATTACAAATCGAAGCTGGTAAAGCAACACCTGCACCACCAGTTGGTACTGTTCTAGGACCTGCTGGAATTAATTTAGGTGAATTTTGTACTAAGTTCAATGAAGCAACTAGAGACAAAATGGGTGATGTAGTTCCATGTGAAATTACCATCTACGATGATCGTTCATTTGACTTTGTTCTTAAAACTGCTCCAGCAGCATTCTTATTAAAAAAGGTTGCTAAAATTAAAAGCGGTAGTAAAAAAGGTGCTAATGAAATCGTAGCAACTATTACTGAAAAAGAATTAAGAGAAATCGCTGAAACAAAAATGCCAGATTTAAATGCATATGATGTTGAATCTGCTATGAAACAAATAGCTGGTACTGCTCGTAATATGGGTATTGCAGTTAAAGGTTTCAACGATGCTGAACTTGAAGAACAAGCAGCTGAAGCAAAAGAAGAAGAAAAAGAACAAGCTAAACGTGAAGCAGAACTTGAAAAACTTGAAGAAGAAGCTAAAGAAATGGCTGATGCAAGTGTTGAAGTTCCAACTCATGATGATTTAGAAAAATCTGAAGAAGAAACAGAAGAAAAATAATTAAAAAAATAAAAATTGTCCGCTTAATTAACCACAGTTAGGAGGTAAACTATGAAAAAATATGGAAAAAAATATGTGGAAGCATCTAAAAATGTTGATAAAAATAAAGCATATACTTTAGAAGATGCAATCAAATTAGTTAAAGAAACAAGTGTTACTAAATTTGATAGTACTATTGATGTTGCAATTAAATTAAACATCGACCCTAAAAAGTCTGACCAACAACTAAAAGGAGCTTTATCACTTCCAAATGGAACTGGTAAAACTAAAAAAGTTTTAGTTATTGCTAAAGGAGCTTTTGCTGAAGAAGCTAAAAAAGCTGGAGCTGATTTTGTTGGGGAAAAAGATATGCTTGATAAAATCAAAAATGAAAACTGGTTTGACTTTGATGTTGTAGTTGCTACTCCAGATATGATGCCAGAAGTTGGTAGAATTGGTAATATTCTTGGACCACGTAACTTAATGCCTAACCCTAAGACTGGAACAGTAACAACTAAAGTTGGTGCTATTGTTGAAGATCTTAAAAAAGGTATGGTTACATACAAGAATGACAAATTCGGTAATATCCACACTGTAATTGGTAAAGTTTCATTTGATGAAAAGAAATTAGCTGAAAACTTAACTTATGTTGTTACAACTATTTCTAAGACTAAACCGCAAACAGTAAAAGGAACATTTATTGAAAACATTGCTATTTCAACAACTATGGGTCCTGGAATCAAGTTAGATAAAAATAGTTTTGACATTTAATTAAAAATGTATTATAATACGTATTAGAAAAAGCGAGAACCAAAGACAGTAGGCAAAAAAATAAGTCCTACCGAGGGGATACTTAAAACTACACGATAATTTTAAGCTTCCCTTGGGAAGCTTTTCTAATATAATAAGGAGGAGAATATGGCAAGCACAAAAATTCTTGAACAAAAAAAGAAAGTTGTTGACGAAATCGTTAACAAACTAAAGTCAAGTGAAAGTGTTATAATATTCCAATACCAAGGATTAACAGTTGAAGAATTAAGTTCTTTAAGAAGAGAACTTAAAAATGTTGATTCAGAAGTAAAGGTTTATAAAAACACATTGCTTAAAAGAGCCGCTGATGAATTGAATCTTAATTTAGATGACTTCTTAGAAGGTCCAAATGCAATTCTATTTGGTAAAGAATTACTTGAACCAATCAAGATTGTATCAGAATTTGCTAAGAAACATGATAAATTAGATATCCGTGTAGGTGTTATCAGTGGAAATGTTGCAGATTTAGCTGTAATAAAAGAATATGCTACCATTCCATCAAGAGAAGGATTACTTACAATGCTTGCTGGTGGTATGATGCAATACGTAAAAGATTTAGCAATAGGGTTAAATCTTTATGCCGAACAATTAGAAGGGAAGGAATAGAATATGGCAAAATTAAACAAAGAAGATTTTATAAGTGCATTAAAAGAAATGACTATTCTTGAAGTTAAAGAATTAGTTGATGCAATGAAAGAAGAATTTGGTGTTGATCCAATGGCTGTTGCTGTTGCTGCTGCTCCAGCTGCTGCTGTAGATGAAGGACCAAAAACTAGAACAGTTGTGTTAAAATCAGCTGGTGGAAACAAAATTGCAGTTATCAAAATCATTAAAGAAATTACTGGTTTAGGATTAGTTGAAGCTAAAGCTGTAGCTGACAACGGTGGAAATATTAAAGAAAATATTCCTGCTGAAGAAGCTGAAGCTATTAAGACTCAATTAACTGAAGCTGGTGCTGAAGTAGAATTAGTTTAATTCTAAATTAATAAAAGGGGGCTGAGTAGAAATAAATAATTTCTATTCAGTCTTTTTTTGCTTAGGAAAAGGTATCATTTCAGCTTTTAAATTTTCTGGTTTGACCCAATAAATACTTCTAATATTTTTACTATCAATTAAAACAAAAAGTTTTCTTATGTTTCTTCCTAAACAAATAAGCATAATTTCACATCCCACTCTTTGTAATCCGCGTCTTCTCGTTCTTTCATAATTCATGTTTTGTTTTATTTGTCAATAGTTTTTGAAAATGTCTCAAAATTTTTTGAACATTAACGGGAATTTT
>SAMEA104315427__coassemble_556_pt1 | contig 33174 bp, 32 predicted proteins | sample SAMEA104315427__metabat2_high_PE_043 | metagenome-assembled genome bin SAMEA104315427 (sample SAMEA104315427) | gut metagenome | biome: Monkey gut; feature: monkey-associated habitat; material: faeces | place: China | collected 2013
TAAGCAAGTCCTTTTTTCATATTTCCAAGCGGTGGCATGGCACTTGCTAGATAAATAATATAATCATGATCTTTAACTAATGCTTCCATTAAAACTCTATCAGTTACATCGCCATATAATATATTTACTCTCTTTTTAAAACGTTTAAGTCTATCCATAACTAATTTATTTTTTAAATCCATAATAGTTATTTCATATCTTCCTTCACTAAGTAAATATTTAACAGTATGAACACCAACAGCACCGGCAGCACCAACCACTAATACTTTCTTCATGCTTATTTCACATCCTTTAAATTAAATTTATAATGATTAATATTATTATACCAATAATTATACCATAAATAGTTTCTTTTTTATGTATTTCTTGTATTATTTCTTTTAAAAGTTCAAAAATTAATATATGAAGAAGCATACCAATAGTTAAAGAAAGAATTATTGCTTCTACTAAATAATTAAATGAACCAAATATACTAAATAGTAATCCCCCAATAAAACCACTTAAAACAAGTAAATAAATAAGTCCTCTATTTTCTTTATTCTTACCAAAACTACCTATTTGAAACCCAAATGGCAAATTATGTAAACCAATACCAAGTAACATAAGTAATCCACTTTTAATATTATTACTTGCAACACCATATAAAGCCATACCCTCAATCATATTATGTAAAAGTAACGCTGTAATTGTTACAGTACTTATATGTTCCATATGAAGTACATGATCAATCTTTTCTTCATCATCTTCATGATGTTCATGTTCATGATGAGGCACCAACTTATCAAGTATAAACAAAATAACAAATCCAAGTATAATAAATAATGACATCCACCATTTACCAGATTCAATTACCTCAGGTAACAAATCAAAACAAACTAACCCAATTATAACTACACCAGCACATGCAATTGATGCATGAGTAAGCATAAGTTTATTATTACTATATTTATAAATAATTATTCCAACTAAAAAGAACAACCCACTAAAAAGTGTTAATAATAATGCCATAAGTACCACATCTCTTTTCTCTAGTATTTTACCAAAAAAAAGAACATTTTACAATAAAAAAACACAAATACTGACAGAAAGTAATCATGTTTTTTTAAAATTAAATAAAAATTAATACACCTAAATCTTCATATGCTCTAATAAACTCATCTAAATCACCATAATAACCTTTTTTGCATCATCAAACATCATCCTAATTAATTCATCATCAATAGAAACTTCATTATCAACATAACTTCCAAATAAACTTGGATAATTAAATAACATCTTAGTTTTAACATTTCTAGATGAATCAATACAAACTAAATGATTATTATCAATAAATAAAACACCAAAAGTATTATTATTAATTAAATAACCAATAACTCTTTTCCCATTAGAAAAACTAAACTCACAAAAAGAATTTTTCATTTCTAAAAGTAACTTATTAGGAAAGCCATAGCAATCTATCAAAATATGTTTTATCCTTTTCACTATTAATTTATCATTTAATAAATTAAAATGAAATTGCTTTTTGATATGAAGAAAATAAAATGTTTTGATATCAAAAGAACATATATTATTTAAAGTATCGAAAAAATCTTTAACAACATGTTTTGCTTCATTAACATTTACATAAAAATTATTAAAATTGTCAATAATAAAACTCTTTGAAGCAAAATGTTCAAAATTAAAAACTAATTTATTATTGAATGAAATTCCAGAACTAGATATTAAATTTTCAATATTTGAAGTTATTACGTTTTCACGATAATTCATTATAAAATACAAATATATCCTTTATAGAAATTTTATTATCTTCTGGATTTTCCAAGGTGCATCTTTCTCTAGCATTAATCCACGGATCTTTTATTTGTGTCATATATTCTAAATCATCCGCAGAACACCACCAAATAAATCCCATATTTCATCTAAAAATTTTGTTAATCTTTCATCTTCAAACTTAATTTTCTTAGTATACTTAGGAATATCATTCCATCCATAACATCTATACTTAGTATGAAGTGGTGAAAATACAGGGCAATGAATCCAAGCTTCTACTATCTCATCAAATAAAACATTTTTTACATTATCACTTGATTCGTTAAAAGAAGTAATATACCAAGAATAAGCATAATAAACTAATTTTTGAATCTTTTTTTGTCCCATCTTACTCTTAGTTAAAAAATATATTTCAATTATTTCCGCAGTTATTTCATTATTTTCAATCATATATATAACCAAAGCAAATTCCCAATAAATAAATTTTATCAAAAGTAAACTAGTAAATCAATAAAATAATCCATTTTTATTAACAAACTTATTGTAAAAATGTTTTAAGGATTTAATGTATATTTTCAGCAATTTCACAATAGCATCATTTAGTTCATTGTAATCTACAGCACTTCCACTTAATATTACATTACATTTATCATAATCAAATAAAGCATTTCTTATAGCTATCTTACCATCAGAATCACAATAGTACTTTGATAATATTTCTTTTAAATCTTCAGGCATCCAATCACTATCAACAAAAAAACTCATAGACCTAAAAGAATTAGAACTTGGTTGCCAAATACAAGAATCATGATTTAAATAAGAAATATCAAACGCAAGCCTTTCAATAAAAGGAAAAATATAGAAAAGATTTTCATATTCATTTGCAAATACAACATCATTAATCAAAACTATTTCCCTGTCCGAATCATAAAAACCATTTACCAATAAATTTAAAAAGAAAAGTGCAACATATGATAAAATTAACAATACATCTACATCATTACCTATTAAATCACCATGAAATGTATTATTTCTTAAATTCAAACAATTTGTATCTAAAAACAATAAACAAACGAACAATAAACCATTAACAACTTCTTCATTAGATTCATTTTTAGATTCATCATCAGTTTTATCATTAGGTTTAATATTATATAATAATTTTTTTAAAACTTTTTTAAAAGAAACCTCGTCATTGACGCTAAGTTTATAACCCAGTTTTTGAATCTTAATACAATTTATAACCAATTTAATATATTTATTGTTACTATTAGAATTATTATAAAAAATTAATTTTAATATTTCAGGATTATTTAATCGAAAATCATCTAACATTTGAAATATATAGTCAATAAAATTATTATACATAAAATTAAAGTATTCAGAATAAAAATCTGATGTAATATCAAAAGAAAAAGAAGATTCAATATCCAAAAAAGAACTATAACTAAATACATCAGACTTAAAATCAGGAATTTTAAAATATTCTAAATCTGTTTTTTTTAATTCAACTGAACAAATTTTATTATTACAAATTAAATCATTTATAAATGTATAAGTATCAAAATAATATATTTTAATTTCCTTAAGAATCAAATCAAAAATTTTTTTATTTTTACTTTTATATACACGTTTATTAAACTCTAAACAACTTGACAATACATTATAATATTCAGATTCTTTAGGTAATAAATTTAAAAACTTACTAAGTTCATCAAAATAATAAATAGAAATATCAAACAAACTAAAAAGATATTTATTAACCACACTATCTAATATATCAAAATCAAACAATTTATTATTTATCAATTTCTTGATAAAATCATAAAATAAATTAATAGAAATAATACAATCAAAATTATTCTTAACTAATTTATTATAAAAATTTTTGTGTTCAAATTTGTCATTATCAAGTTCCAATAAAAAAGAATAATTTGAAACAAATTTATCAATATTATTTTGAAGAATATCAAAAATATAAATATCTTTATTATTATGTAAAAATTTATAATTAATAACAATGATATTTATATCTTTGTAATCTATTTTATTATTTAAACATAATTGTTTTATATAATTATATAAACATTTTAAATATTCATTACGTCTATCATCAAAATGTTCCTTTTTAAATTTTTTAAAACAAGTTATTTTGGCACTATCAAAATAAACATTACTTTTAGAAATCATATAATTATATATAGAAGCAAAAGTACAAAGACAAGCACCGGCAAAACTTTTATCATCCTCACTAGTTGCATTATTATACATAGCTTCAAAGTAAATAAAATTATTAACATTTTTAAAATAATTAATAACATCTATATCCATATTATACACATGGTTTATGACGTATTCAAAATTTAAAATTTCATTTTTCATTTATTTATTTGCTCCCCTCTATACAAAATATATTAACATATAATTATACAAATGTAAATACATAAAATACAAAATAAAAAAAGGACCGAAGTCCAATTTTTGTATTGTTATTATTGACAATCAGTTTTATCAAACTTAACAGCACCATTAAATTGTTTACCAGTGTTATCATTTTGATCAACACCTAAATTTACTAGAGTAACAGTTAATTCCCATTTATCACTCTTAGTAGCTCCAGCTTCAGCAACTAACTTATGAGTCATAACAGAACCATCTTTTTCAGTAGGAATACTAACTGAAGCAGTACCAACAGTAATATCTTTACCATCAAGAACTACAACATCATTTTTCTTAGCTGTTAAAGTTAATTCAGCTGCATGAGTAGTATTAGTACTAGAATATACAAAATCATTCTTAGTTACTGCTAAGCTAGCTGTATAACAGAAACTTCTATCAGCTTCACTTGGAGTTTCATCTCCTGATGCACCTGGAGCAGTCCATGCAACAGTACCAGTAGAAGTACCAACACGGCTTTCTTGACCTTGAGCAAAGTTAGTAGCATCAGCATAAATGTTGATAGCTGAGAAAGTTCCTAATGAAGAACTACCAGCAGTACCAGTACTAACTGTAACTTTTGCTGAAGATGCTGCACCTCCTTGAGCAGTGAAGTATGCAAATGTAGCACCAACAACTGCAACTAATAAAGTAGCAACTGCGATAACTGTTAATAAGATTGTGTTTTTCTTATTTTCCATTTTTATGTCCTCCTCTATTCTAATAATAGCATTTTTTAATATGAAAATCAATAATAAATTGTTAATTTTCCAAATATTTTTTCACAATATTTTCACCTACACATTTTTATAGTAAAATATAAGCAAAAATTTTACAGTATTTAACTGTAAAATTAATTTACATACTCATGGTATAAGTTTTATTTGTTGAAGCAAGTGTGATAACTATTCCACTTACAGAAGCTGTAGCCCCTCCAACAAATTTATATGTCGGATATAAATTACCACTTGTGATACTTGCTGCACTACTATAAGTAGTAATATTATTTTTATCAATTATCTTACTTAATGTTGTACCATAATTATTAGCAACTTGATAAATATCAGTTCCTGTAAAAGTAGTACCCAAACTAGTTAAACTATTTGCAGTACCTTCTTCTACTCTCAAATTACCTTTATAAGTAACATTATTATATGTAATATCCATATTATATGTTCCTGGATATACTCCAGTTAAAGTAAATGCACCAGCACTGTTAGTTGTACTACTAAGTGAATTATTATGAAAACTTACTACTGCTCCATTTGCATTTGATGTACCACTTTTTACTGTGCCTCTTAAAGTATAAGCCATCTTTGCGTTGACAACTTCAGCCACAACTTCAGTATTTAAATAAAAATATGTATAACTTGCCGCAGGTATAGCTTTATCACTTAACCACATTTTTACCTTATAAGTCTTCGTAGATGTTGATGAAGATGAACTACCCACTGTATTAAATAAAATTGAATATCTATTATATCTTGAATCACTTGTATTAATTGAATAAATTGGTAAATCAGCTACACTTATTGGTCCTGTTACTAAAGTATCTTCTTTACCCGCTCCATTATATTGATATACTGCAAGCATAACATAATCTAAAGGTGTTAATTGATCACTATCACTATAACCACTTCTTCCAGTAAAGTTTTCCATATCATACCCAATAGTTAAATTAAATGTTGAATTAAGTGTTCCGGTATTTTGAATATAAATTAAACTAGCTTCATCCTGAGCCATACCCATTGCATTACTCATCGAACTCATTCCATTTCTTAAAACAGATGATGAATCTGCACCATAAGAAACTGACAATGTACCAGTTGTTATACTTTGATTATTTGTATTAGTTTTAACACTAAAAAACGATGCATAACTAAATCCAATCGATGCCATAGTTAAACAAAACACACAAAATCCAATAACAAAATTCTTATTTTTAATAAATTTATTAACTTTTTCCCAATTTATCTTCTTCATTTAAATCTTCTCCTAGAATTATTTTAACATGTATATTTTAAAAAGTAAATTATTTAATAAAAAAAAGACGTTAATTAACGTCCTTTTCTATATCTTTCTTTTGGATCTAAGTATTTTTTTCTTAATCTTATTTCCGTCGGAGTAATTTCAATATACTCATCATCTTCAATAAATTCTAATGCTTCTTCCAAAGTAAATTTCTTTGCTTTATTTAAAACAATAGCATCATCAGCATGAGCACTTCTAGTATTTGTAAGTTCTTTATTCTTACAAGGATTAACATCTAAGTCTCCTTCTTTATTTGCAATACCTACAATCATACCAACATAAACATCTGTTGATGGGTCCACTATCATTGTACCTCTATTACTTAAGTTATATAACGAATAACCAAAAGTTGTACCATTAACCATAGATACTAAAACACCATTTTTACGACCCACTATAGTACCAGCATATGGACCATATGAATCAAATGAACGAACCATGATACCTTCACCCTTAGTTTCGGTAATAAATGAACCACGATAACCAATTAAACCTCTAGTTGGAACTAAATAATCGCATCTTGTATAACCTACTTCACCTGGCGTAACACTTTGCATAATACCTTTTCTTTCATTTAAAGAATTAATTACTGTTCCAGAATATTCATTTGGTACATTAACAATAACTTTTTCATATGGTTCTTCACGTTTTCCATCTACTTCTTTAAAAATAACTTCAGGTTTAGAGACAGATAATTCATAACCTTCTCTTCTCATATTTTCAAGTAAAATAGATAAATGAAGTTCTCCACGTCCACTAACTTTAAAACCATCTGCACCCTCTAATTGTTCTACTTTTAATCCCACATTAGTTTCAAGTTCTTTTTCTAATCTTTCTTTTAAATGTCTACTTGTTAAAAATTTACCACTTTGACCAGCAAATGGAGAATTATTAACCAAGAAATTCATTGATAATGTTGGTTCTTCAATAACAATCTTAGGAAGTGGATCAATTACATCTTTTTCACAAATAGTATCACCAATTGATACATCACTACATCCAGCAACAGTTACAATATCACCATAATATGCAGTATTTACTTCAACTCTTTTAATACCTTGATTAACAAATAACTTAGATACTCTAAACGATTCAACTCTTCCATCATTAGTTGCTAAAGAAACAGTTTCACCACTCTTTATTTTACCCTTATTAATTCTACCAATACCAAGTCTTCCAATATAATCATCATATGCAAGTTGACATACTTGTAATTGTAATGGATCAGCTTCATTACCTTCAAAAACTTTAGTATTATTTATAATAGTTTCAAATAATGGAGTTAAATCCTTACCTTCATCACCCATATTATAAATAGCATAACCACTTCTAGCACTACCATAAAGAATTGGAAAATCTAATTGTTCATCAGTTGCCCCCAATTCCATAAATAAGTTAAATGTCATATCAACAACTTCTTCAGCTCTTTGATCCTTCTTATCGATTTTATTAATAAAAAGAATAGGTCTTAAATTATTTTGTAATGCTTCTTTTAAAACAAATCTTGTTTGAGGCATAGGTCCTTCTGCAGAATCAACTAAAAGAATAACTGTATCAACAGTTTTAATAACTCTTTCAATTTCACTTGAAAAATCAGCATGACCTGGAGTATCAACTATATTGATTTTATAATCTTTATACTTAATAGCACAGTTCTTTGCAGTAATTGTAATACCTCTTTCTTTTTCAATATCACCACTATCCATTACACAATCTACTAATTCTTCATTATCTCTGAAAACACCACTTTGTCTAAGTAGTCCATCTACTAATGTAGATTTTCCAGCATCTACGTGTGCAACAACAGCTATATTAATTATTTTATCCATAAAACTTCACCCTTTTTTCGCATAAACACCACTAGATAATAATACAAAACATAGAAAAAGTCAAGAGTTTTCTTGACTTTTTCTAGTAGTTTCTCTATTGTGTAGAATAAAAAGAAACCAAGATTACTTTTCTTGAGTTCTTTCTTTTTTATCTTTCTTTTTTTCAACAAAACCATAATGTTCTCTGATTTTTAATTCTATTTCATCACGTAAAGCAGGATTTTCCTTTAAATAAACTTTAACATTTTCTTTTCCTTGACCAATCTTCTGACCATTATATGAATACCAAGCACCACTTTTATCAACTATAGCCAATTCGCTTCCAATATCTAGAATTTCCCCTTCTCTAGATATACCTTCACCATACATTATATCAACAGTAGCTGTCTTAAATGGAGGTGCCACTTTATTTTTAACAACCTTTATATTAGTTTTATTACCAACAATTTGGTCTCCTAATTTAATTTGTTCACCACGTCTTACATCAAGTCTAATTGTTGAATAAAACTTTAAAGCTCTACCACCTGGTGTAGTTTCAGGATTACCAAACATAACACCAACTTTTTCCCTTAATTGATTAATAAATATTGCTGTTGTTTTTGTTTTATTCATTGTCCCAGATAATTTTCTTAATGCTTGAGACATTAATCTTGCTTGAAGTCCTACATGAGAATCTCCCATTTCACCATCAATCTCTGCCTGAGGAACTAGTGCTGCAACTGAGTCAATAACTACAATATCAACTGCATCACTTTTAACTAAAGCATCACAAATTTCTAAAGCTTGTTCACCAGTATCTGGTTGACTTAATAAAAGTTCATTTATGTTAACACCTAAATTTTTAGCATATACTGGATCTAACGCATGTTCTGCATCAATAAAAGCAGCTCTTCCACCATTTTTTTGTACTTCAGCAATAGCTTGTAATGCAACAGTTGTTTTACCACTAGATTCAGGTCCAAAAATTTCAATAATTCTTCCTTTCGGATATCCTCCAACCCCTAAAGCAATATCAATAGTAAGTGAACCACTTGAAGTAACATCTACATTCATGTGTTCATTATCACCTAACCTCATTATTGTTCCTGCTCCAAATTGTTTTTCAATATCAGCAAGAACTTGTTCTAATGCTTTATCCTTATTTTTTTCATCTTTTATAATTTTCATTTTTTCCTCCTAATTCCCTGATACACCTTAATTGTACTCTAAATCAAGAAAAAAGTCAACAAAAAATTTCAAATACTTGTTCGACGAACTAATTTTTTGGTTTAAAAAATAATGAAACTAAGAACGAAGCAATTATTGCTCCAGTTATAACCCCCGATGATTTAGTTAACATATTTGTAAAAATTCCTAAAAAACCTGAATCTTTAAAACCTTCCCACGCCGCAGAATATAAGCTATTACCAAAATTAGAAATTAAAACTGTAGCACCTGCTCCAAACTTAGAAATTAAATTATCATATATTCCCAAAAATGCAAGTATTGCTCCCATAAGGGTATAAAGACTAGTTATATGTCCTGGTGTTAATTTAGAATTATCCAAAATAACCTCAGCAATTCCACATAAAAGACCTGCAAATAAAAATGCATTTATATAATTCATTATAAAACCTCCAAACTTATTGCATGAGCAATACCAGGTATAGTCCCCTTTTGATTAATTATCGTCGGACTATGTAATGCACCTGTTGCAACAATCAATATTTTTTTATACTTTTTACTTAATAAAATTTTGTTAAAAAGAACAATCGGCAAACAAGCCGGACCACTACCACCAGAATAAGTATCTTGACTATCTAAATATAACTCACAACCTGCATCTAAGCACTTCTTAAGCTTTATATTATATACTTGCATTAAATAATCCTCTAAAATACTTTTACCAACACAACCTAAATCACCAGTTAAAACTAAATCATAATAATTATAATCTCTTTTAAGTTCATTAAAATGACTTGCAATTGTTGATGCTGCTGCTGGTGCCATGGCTGCTCCTAAATTATTTGCATCTTTTATGCCTAAATCAACTACTACACCAATTGTTGCACTTTCCACTTTTATCTTACCCACCTTTTTTGATAACAATGTTGCAACAGCCCCCGTACTTGTAAACGTTGCTGTATTAGGTCGCGGAGCACCATATTCAACCGGATATCTAAATTGTCTTTCTGCAGTTAAATTGTGAGAACTAGTTACACTAACTACTTTTTTAAAAGTTCCACTATCCACATATGTTGATGAAACTATTAAGCCTTGGACAAACCCAGCACACGCAGAATACAAACCTAAAAAAGGTATATTATACTCTTTTGCATTATAATTACTAATAGCAATTTGATTAGTTAAATCACTTCCCACTAATAAATCAATATTACTTATATTTAAATTATTATCTTTTAAAACTTTATCAAAAACACACTTTTGCATTTTAACCTCAGCCATTTCAAAAGTTTTTTCACCCAAGTAATAATCATTCATAACTATATCAGCTTTTTTTAAATGACTCTCTTTTTCCATCGGACCAATAATTGTTTTATAATCATTTAAATATACATTTTTAAATTTTATACTAGCCACTGATAACCACCCTCACAATCACCAACAAAAAAGCACTAATAATTCCATACAAAATAACTGAACCAGCTAGTTTAAAAAAATTTGCACCAAGACCTGTAACTAATCCATCTTTTTTATAATCAAGTGCACTAGATGCAACACTATGAGCAAAACCACTAGTTGGAATAATTAAACCACATCTTGCTTTACCTACCCAATTATCAAAAAATCCAAGACCTGTAAATATTGATGAAACTAAAATAATTATTAAGCTAACCCAAAGACCTGCATCAGTATTATTCATTCCAAAACTTACCTTTAAAAACTCAACTAAGAATTCTGATACAAACCCAATACAACCACCAACAAAAAAAGCAACTCCAATATTTTTAAGTCTATTTTCCTTCGGAGAATGCTTTTTAACTAAAATCTTATATTCTTCTTTTTCCATTTTATTCACCATTATTATTATGGTAAAGTTTATTTTACATATACATATATTGTCTTAATTTTTTTAAGCTTTTTTGTTCATATCTTGAAACCATTACTTGAGTAATTCCCAAAAGTTTAGCAGTTTCGCTCTGAGTTAAATCTAAAAAATATCTATTTTTAATAATTTCCTGTTCAAGATTATCTAAAGTATTTATTCCATCATTAATCATTATTTTATCATCAATACTAATATCTTCATCTGCTTTGATAATCTCATGCAAGCTACGTTCATCATCTTTTTCTTCATCAATTCTAACAAAGCTTTTTGATATTTGCATTACTTGTTCTAACTTTTCCATAGGAATCTCTAAATAATTAGATAATTCTTTTAAAGTTGGTTCACGTAATATTTCTTGACTAAGTCTATTTTTACCAACCTCGACCATCTTAATTAATTTATTGATATCTTTATTTAATTTAATTTCTTTATTACAACTTACTAAATACATTTCACCAAAAATATAATTGTAGGCATATGTACTAAACTTTGTAGTACCATCATTTTTATAATTTTGATATGCTTTAATAATACCAAGAATTCCTGCCTGGTATAAATCATTTTTATCAACGCCATAAAATTGCTTTGAAATCTTCCATACCAGTGGAACACACTCATTAATTAATCTTTCTATCATTTTAAAGCCTCCATTTCTTTATCAATTCTTGGAATTTTTAAATATCTTCGTAAAGCTTCATTATAACCACTAGAACCACACACCCTTATAACACCTTTATTTAATTTAATCGTGTATTTGCTATTTAATATTGCATCAATACCTGTATTATCAACACTTTCTAAATTTTCAAAATTATACACAAGACATTTAATATTATGTTTTTTTAATACAGGATTCAAATAATTATTTATTTTATAACTATTTTTTCGATTTAAAATACCTTTTAACCTTGCAAATAATATTCCATTTTTATACTCAAGCTCCATTTTAAACATGTTATCACCTTACAAATATAGTTTAGATAATTTTTAAAACATTTTAAACAAGTTCGACAAAAGTAGCCAAAACATCCACCTAAAAAAGTGTCAAATTTGACACTTTTACTTCATTACATTTTTAATTTTACCTTTTGCATTATCTACAGTTTCTTGTATTGGCCTCATTACATACAGTTTATTTTTCTTATAACTATAAACATAATCATAAGAATCAACTCCATTTACACTTATTGACTTTATATTCCAAGCTTGACCATCACTAAATTGCATCTTTATTAATTTAGTAATTTCTTCATCCTTAATATTTGTTATAAATTTACCCTTTACTGCTTTTAATATTTCTGTATAATTTGTTATAATCTTAGTACTTGTTGCCTTATTTATGATTGATGTCAAAATTAATTGTTGATTTTCACCGCGTATACGATCTCCTTCTTTAAAAGCTTTTCTTTCTCTTGCAAAACTCAATGCTTCTTTTCCATCCAGATAATTAGTTCCTTTTTTAAATGAATAACCATCAACAGTTGTAAAACTATAATTTGAGTTTACTACAATCCCATCTAATGCATCAACAATATCAATCAAAGAAGTAAAGTTTACTTTTACATAATAATTTATTTTCGTATCAAGTAAATCTTCAATAGTGCTAATACTCTCATCAATACCATAGATACCTGCATGAGTTAATTTATCATACTCATTAAAACTATGTAGCTTGACATAATAATCTCGAGGTATATTTGTTAATAATATTTCTTTTTTAACAGGATTTACTGTTGCAAGAATATTAACATCACTTCTAGAAACATTAGTAATATTTCCATATGTATCAATTCCAGATATATAAATATTATATGAATCTTTTGTAATATCGATATTAGACTTGTTCTTTTTTATACTTAATTCAATTACATCGCTATAGATACTCTTTAATAATCCATATTCATTATAATTTTCTTCTTTCAAAATTTCAACCTGTGCTTCTTCTAAAATAATTCCCTCTATTTTTTCCCCAATAAGGTCACTTACCATTGAATATATATCATCGTAAGTCTTACTTTTAAACTCTATCTTTTTTGTTATTTTATCTATCATTTTATTAAGACCGGCATATTTTTTAAGATCTAAATGACCAATAGATTTATTTTCTAAATCAACTATATTTTCATAATTACTACTTTTTAAAACATAAATACCATAATTTTCAGTTTTATATTCATTGAAACCAAACTGTTTAAAAAAATCTAAAGTATTCAGTTCATAATTGATTCCCACTATCATTGTTACTATAAGAAGTAAAGAAAAAAAGCCTCCTAAAATATTTTTTATTGTTCCAAAAGAAAGCAACAAGGCTATAACTATAACATCAATTATTAAAAGTAAAAAACATAAAACTATAAAATACTCCATTGGTAAAACATTAATAAAATACACTAACCAAAGTACAATAATAGATATTACACCTAAAGATATTGCCAAATACTTTCTAAAACCATTTAATTTATTTTTATTACTTTTCTTATTTTTTTTCATATACACCACAAATAAAGTATACTTTCATTTAATAAAAAAATCAAGTAATGTAACATGATTAATTATTTTTTTACAAAAATAAAACTCATATTAAAATGAGTTTTATTGGAATATTACTCTTCAATATATTTTAGTAAAGAATACTAATCTTATATCGAAAAATTAAATCATGTACATAAGTAATACCCGTAGTACATACTACTATACTACCCTATTTATTCAAATTTATAGTACCAGTTTTTTCTAATTCAACCTCTTCTTTTCTATAATTAAGTGCCATACCAATTGTAAAAGCATAAGCAAGAAGATAAATCCAAAACATTAAAATAACTAAGTTAGCTAGTCCACCATAGAATGTACTATAATGAGCAATATTATTTATATAATATGAATAAATATATGTAATAATTATCCATGATACAGAAGTAAATAATGCCCCATATCCAACATTTTTGCTTCGAACTCTTTTATTCGGTGCTATTGTATATAATACATAATTAACCAAGTAATTGGTCCTTGTAAAAAAAGCATAACTGTACCAACATTTTTTGTAATTGAACTATTTAAATTAACAAATTCAAATAATTTCACAATTTTATTACCAAATACAGGAACTATCAACATAAATATAAAAAGTAAAACCAAAAAGAAAGTCATTATAATTGCTTTTAATCTTCTTCGAAAGAATCCTTCTTGTTTTTCCCCATATATTGTGTTTGATGTAACAATTATTGATGCAGGTCCATTTGATGCAATAAAATACCCAACAACAATTACCATAAAGAACCCAAATCCACCTTTATTTGCATCTGTTGTATTAAGAAGCATATTGGCAATATCTGGTGAGAATGCACTTCCTATAAAATCAAATATAACATCAGTTGACAAATTAAGAAGTGCTGCTTCATAACTTATTAATGTAATCGTGGGAACTATTGCTAAGACAAAAAAGTAAGCAAGTTGACCTGGGAGGATTGCCATCTCAGGTCTTAACATTACTTTAACAAAATTATCAAAGAACTCTTTTAACTTAAGCTTTACCTTCATCATTATTATTTTCCTTATTTTTTTTCATATCTTCTATCGCTTCATTCAAAGCATCTTCGATAGTTTTAATATCATCTAGAATCATACTAAATCCAAATTCAGCCCCAAAATCATATGGTAATTTTTTTATTTCTTTATTTAATTTATGAATATAATTACTTACTTGTTTTTGATTATAACCAACTAAATAAATAACAAATTCATTACCATCAGTTCTTAAAATTTCGCTATTATCAAGTTGAGTTTTAACTAATATATTAGCTAAAGCTTTAATTTGTCTATCTCCTTCATTATAACCATAACTATCATTAATTTCTTGAACCTTATTTAAATCAATTACAATTATAGTCTGAGGATATATCGTATTATTATTCCATGTTTCAATATTTTCATTTAAGAAATTTCTATTTTTTAAACTGGTTAATTGATCAATAAATTTCATCTTATCATCTTTTTTAATCTTTTTAGCAATAGATATTTTCTTACTCTTTTTAATGAATACAATTATAACTACAGCTACAATTATAACAACGTATAATATATATTCAGCAATCTTTGTTATTAAATTTCCACTTTTAATAGTTTCTTCATGATTTAGTAAACCTTCCAAAACCATTTCATTTTCATCCATAACTCCAATATATTTATCAAGTAATTTATAAAGAGCACTATTATTTTTAACCTTAAATGTATACTCATTATTTATAAATCCTTCATATCTTGCACTATAATTATCTAGCTTTTTATCACTATAATAATCAAATGTATTTTTATCTAAAATAATATAGACATCTTTTTTATTTAATTTAAGCAAATCTTTTGTGGTATTATATGTTTTTATTGTAATCCCACTTATACCATTAACATAATCATATATTTTACTATTATTTAAAACATATACTTCTTCACCAATCAATGAATTAAGTGACTTAATTACAATATTATCATCTTTCGGAGCAACTGCTACATATTCAATTGGTAAACCATCGGTTTGATAATAATCATCTTTAAAATTATAATAATTAAAATATAAATCTATTTCACCTTTACTAACTGCTTTATTAAATTTATCAAAGTTTTTATACTTAACAAAATTAAATTCTACATCAGCAAAATCACTAAATTTACTTAAATATACTGCAACAATACCACCATATTTACCACCTAATATTACTTCATATGGGCTTGCATTAACAAATCCATAATTATAACTTACACTTTGCATCGCATCTACTTCTGTATCAGTAATATTCATAGCACTTGTAAAAGCTTTAAATAAATTATCATTATATTTTTCTTTAAAACTAGCTTCCCACTTACTATAATATTTTCTTAAAACACTAGCAAGAGTTGAATCATCAAGTTCTAAAACATAGTATATTTTTATATCACTAAAATGATATACAACATAATAATCATTACTTAATATTGTATCTAAATAATCAGTCAAAGGCACTAACATATAAGATAATGAATCTTTCATTTCTTTTATAAGTTCATCCTTTGTCTCATATTGTTTAAATGTTGCGTTTGTTTTAATATATTTAGTTACATAACTTAAATCACTTCCAACAACACCAATTTCTTTACCATTTAAATCACTAATTGTTGATATAACATCATTATTTTTTGAAACTAATACAAAATGATCTTTATAAATAACCTCATCTTTACTATCAACATTATATTTAACACCCAATGTTATACCACTTGGATTAGTTCCAGAATTAAATGTTATTGGATTAATACTTAAACTATATTCATCTTTAAAATCATTTAAAAAATCATAATAAACACCACTACCATCTTTACCAAATACATTAGCATTATTTAAAACATTAATATTTAATACAGTACCTATGTTATCATTTATCCAATTTCTTTCTACAACAGTTAATTTATCTTTATCATTTAAAATATTAAATAAAACTACCGCACTAACAATTACAACAAGTACACTTATAATAACAATTATTATATTTTTTCTTTTTTTCATAATTATTCTTCACTTTCCACCGGAGTATTATTGTTCCAAACAAGACCACTTCCAGCTACATTTTTTGCCCCCATAATAACAAATCCATCACTATTTTCAGTCTTTTCACATTTTAAAATGTATTCAAAATCATAATAACCAAGTAAATCTTCACTTATGTTAGAAAGACTTGCTTGAGCAATACCTTCAGCATCATTAAGTGATGTATCATCTTTAAAATTAATGACAACATAAACTGTTCTACGATTACTCTTCACTTCTAAAGTAGCACTTTTAACAGATTCATTACCTTCGACTGAGGTAACAAAATCACTTTTAAAAGTTTCAGTAATCGGATACTTACTAATATCTTTTATTCTATCTCCTTCAATAGATTTCCCCTTACCAAAAAAGAATGAAATACTAACAATAATAATAGCAACTAAACAACCTATTAATATTAAACCAAGAATGATTAATACTTTATTCTTCCCCCATAATTCTTTAAACTTATTTTTCATAACACACCTCTTAAGTAATATAATTATACTATCTATTTATGCTTTTGGCAAATTATTTAACACTTCAAGTGTTTTTTTATTGTCCCAAATCATAATATTTAACCTTAATGCATCTTGATATTTACTACCTGGTTTATCTCCAACAATAACAATATCAGTATTTTTACTAACAGATTCACTAACAACACCATTAAAGCTTTCAATAATTTCTTTTATTTCTTTTCTTCCATATCCATCAATGGTACCAGTTATAACAAACTTTTTACCACTTATTAAATTGTTGTTACCCATATTCTTGCCTAAATAATTCATATTAACACCAATATTTTTAAGTTCATTAATTAAATCTTTGTTATTTTGTAAAAATTCATAAACTGATAAAGCTGTAATATGACCAATATCTTTAATACTTTCTAACTCTTCAATTGATGCATCCATTAAATTATCCATTTTTTCAAAATTACTTGCAAGTATCTTCGCAGTTTTATTACCAACTTCTTTAATACCTAGACCAAACAATAATCTTTCTAAACTACTATTTTTACTAGCCTCAATATTATCAATTATTTTATTTAAACTTTTTTCACCATATCCATCAAATTCCATTATTTGCTTTTTCTTAGAACTTAAATAATATAAATCTGTTATCTTTTTAACAAAACCTAAGTTATATAACTCTTCAACAATCTCATCTCCGAGACCTTCAATATTCATTGCATCTCTGGATACATAATGAATTATACTCTCAATATTTCTTCTTGGACAATCTGGATTTACACAGTAATAATCAACTTGACCATTTCTTTTTTCTATTTTTCCACCACACATTGGACATTTATCAATCATCACAAAGTCTAATTCATTACCAGTTCTTCTTTCTATCTTAGCTTCTACTACTTCAGGAATAACATCACCAGCTTTTCTAATTGAAACAATATCGCCAATTTTTAAACCTTTTTGATTTACATAATCATCATTATGAAGTGTTGCTCTTCTTATTGTGGAACCCATTACAATAACAGATTCAAGTACAGCATTCGGAGTAATTCTTCCAGTTCTTCCAACTGTAAAAATAATATCAGTTAATTTTGTTAAAACTTCCAAAGCAGGAAATTTATATGCAATTACCCATCTTGGATATTTAGCAGTATTGCCTAATTTTTCTTGCATTTCTATACTGTTTACTTTTACAACAACACCGTCTATTTCATAGCTTAAACTACCTCTTTTTCTAGTTTGATCATCAATATATTTTAATACTTCATCTAAACTACCAACTAGCCTATTATTAGGATTTATTTTAAAACCTAAATCCGACATAAATTGTAAAGCCTCCAAATGAGTCTTTATTCCAAAATCATTTGGGTTAGGTAAATAATAAATAAATGTATCTAACTCTCTTTTAGCAGTAACACTTGAATCAAGTTGTCTAATACTACCAGCTGCAGCATTTCTAACATTTTGAAGTTTAGGTTTTCCCAGCATTTCACGTTCTTTATTAATTTTTTCTAAAGTACTTTTATGCATAAAAATTTCCCCACGTACTTCAATATCAACATCACGTTTTAACTTCAATGGAACAGACTTAATTGTTTTAACATTGTGAGTAACATCCTCTCCAACAAGTCCATCACCTCTTGTAACACCTCTTACTAATACACCTTTTTCATAAATCAAAGATATACCTAAACCATCTATCTTTTGTTCACAAACAAACTCATGCGTATCAGTTTCATTAATAATTTTCTTAACAAAATCACTAACTTCTTCTTCATTAAAGACATCTCCGATTGAAAGCATCGGTTTATCTCTAATTACTTTTTCAAATTTAGATATTACTTCTCCTCCAACTCTCTTCGTCGGGCTTACATCACTTGCAAACTCTGGATATTCTTCTTCAATACCTTCAAGCTCTCTGATATATTTATCATATTCTTGGTCAGTAATCGTTGGATTATCTAACACATAATAATTATAATTTGCATCATTTAATATCTTAGTTAATTCTTCTACTCTTTTTTTTATATTTTCCATATTAACCCCACAAATTATTAGGATATTCACCCAAACTAATCAATTCATTAATACTTTTTTTAACATCTTCTTCATCTTCTTTATAAGTCATACCAATCCATTTACTTTTTGAAGTAGCACATCTTACTTTAAACTTTTTTTCAGCAAGTCCGCATTTTAATATATCTGGAAGTAAAAATTCACTCTTTAAATCAATATCACCATGAATAAATTTATCAAATTCTTGATTTAATACATTTAAAAAACTCTTTCTAAATGCAAAGAAATTAACTGCTACCGGTGTATCTTTTTCTATTTCAAATATATCACCATCAACTAAGCTACTGGCAATAATTTTATCACCATCAACACTTATTTCACTTTCAATTATTTCTTTAACATAACCATTATCTTCTTTTACTACACCACGTTTTACTTTACCATACTTACTCATTGTTACATAAAAAGGATAATTAACACTCATGTAATCTTCATTTTTACTATCTAAAAACTTAGATGCTTGTAAAAATGAATCATATCCATAAAAATCATCTGAATTAATAATAATAAAATCATCATCAATACAATCTTGTGCACAATATAAAGCATGTCCAGTGCCAAGCATTTTAACTCTACCTTCAGGTAAAATTACATCTTCTGGAATATATGATAACTCTTGAAAAGCAAGTTCAACCTCAATCTTATCATTAAATTTACTTATAATATGTTCTTTAAAATAATCTTCATTTTCTTTTCTTATAATAAACACTACTCTTTCAAATCCAGCTTTTTTTGCATCATACACAGAATAATCTGCAATAATTTCTCCGCTTGGTCCAACTGGTTCAATTTGTTTTAACCCTCCAAATCTACTACCCATTCCTGCAGCCATAATAACTAAAGTCTTCATTAATTTATCCTCCTTAATCCTTTATAATTATTTAAAAATTTCTTTACACCAAATCTTTTATTAAATGCAACAGTTACAAATCTATCATCAATATCCACTACTACACCTTTACCAAATGAAGCATGAAGTACAACTTCACCTGGTTTATAATCAATTGCTTCCCCTTCATAAAGCCTTCTTTTTTCAAAAGCCTTATTCATTAAACTTTCCTTATTTTCTTGTTTTTCAATTAAGTTATCATCAATTTCTGAAATAAATCTTGATGGCGGATTCATATTTACAGTACCAAATAAAAGTCTTCTTTTAGCATTTGTAATATATAATCTTTCTTTAGCACGTGTAATTGCAACATAACAAAGTCTTCGTTCTTCTTCTAAGTCACTTGATGATTCTAAACTCATAAAATGAGGCATAATACCTTCTTCCATACCTATTAAAAATACTACTTTAAATTCAAGACCTTTCGCAGCATGCATTGTCATCAAAGTAATCGCATTATCAAGTTCTTGATGTTCTTGTGAATCAGCCACTAAACTTATATCTTCCAAAAAATCTTCCAAGTTAACATTACCAGTATCTTTTTGATAATTTTCAGTAATACTCTTAAATTCCATTAAGTTTTCAAGCCTAATATCAGCATCTAAACTATGTTCATTTTCAAGTTCTTTTTTCATACCACTTTTTTCCAATACTAAATCAATTAACTCAGTTAAATCCTTATTCTTAGCTTCTTCAGTTAAATCTAAAATTAATTTTTTAAATTCTAATTCTTTTGGTTTAGATAAACAATCAAACATTGATGTATTATTATCATTTGCAAGTGTTGTAATATTTTGAATTGATGTTGTACCTATTCCTCTTTTTGGTACATTGATAACTCTTTCTAAAGATACATCATCCTGATGATTTGAAATTAGTCTTAAGTAACATAACAAATCTTTAATTTCTTTTCTTTTATAAAAGTAATAACTACCAACTACCCTATATGGATAATTTAATTTTAATATAGCATCTTCGACATTTCTTGATTGAGCATTGGTTCTATAAAGAATAGCAAAATCATTATAAGTATATCCTTCATTTAATAATGTTCTTATTTCATCAGTTACAAGTCTTACTTCATCTTTTTCATCAAGCCCGCGAAAATACTTAATCTTAACTCCATCACCATAAGTACTAAACAAATTAACTTCTTTTTTCTCAACATTATTTTTAATAACATTGTTTGCAGCAGTTAAAATTGTATTAGTGCTTCGATAATTTTGATTCAAAGTAATACTTACAGCATCCGGATAATCTTTTTCAAAATTAAGAATATTTTTATAATTACTCCATCTAAAACCATAGATACTTTGATTAACATCACCTACAACAAAAAGATTACGATACTTACTTGCAAGCATCTTAACTAACTTATATTGAACTTCATTTGTATCTTGATATTCATCAATTAATATATATTTATATCTTTCTTGATATTTATCTAAAATATCTTCATTTTCTAAAAATAACATAACAGGTCTTTTTAATAAATCATCAAAATCAACGGCATTATTCTTTCTTAAAACCTTTTCATATTGGAAATATACTTTAGCAGCAACTTTTTCCGGAGGACTAGTTAAAAACTTCTCTACTTCAGCATCACTTAACATTTCATTTTTAATAAAACTAATTTTATTTCTAACAAATGAAGGACTATACTCTTTTGTACTTATATCAAATTCCTTCATAATTTTCTTAATAATACTAAGTGCATCATCACTATCTATAATAGTAAAGTTACTAGTTAAACCTAATTTTTCAACATTTTCTCTGATAATTCTAAGCCCAAAAGAATGAAAAGTTCCTACAAAAGCATAATTATTTTCCACTACTAAACTAATTCTATCACGCATTTCTTTCGCTGCTTTATTAGTAAATGTAATAGCTAAAATATTACCAGAATAAATACCTTCATTTATCATATTAGCAATTCTTGTTGTTAATACTTTGGTTTTACCTGAACCTGCTCCTGCCAAAACTAAACATGGACCTTCCATATGCATAACGGCTTGTTTTTGTTCGTTATTTAAATTATTTAATATATCCATTGTTAACCTCCACTAATGTAATATTATTATATCAAAAATATTACTTAAATAAAAGAAAAATGGATAAGTTTTTTATCCACTTTATTCATCAACACCATTTTGACATTCGTCCCCTAAAGGATCAAGTAAACATGTTGTACATACAGAATATTTATCCATTGTATCATTAGCTCCATCAACAAAACTAAGTAAAAAATCAAGTACAGTTGGAATCAAAAATATTACTACAGCAATTATTAACCTTCTTCCAAAAGCCATTAAACTATCTTTATTTGGTTTCTCATTTGTTGCAATAACACCTTTTGCTAAATCAATACTTCCAAGAACTACAAGCAAAAGAGGAATAACCATTTTTGCCACATAAATTAAATAACCAATAATTTGAAAAGCTTTTAAACTTTGCCCACTACAGACATTTATTTCTTCCGCGAATGCAACTTCTGGCATCATTAAACTAACAAAAACAATTAACCATTTCATAATTTTCTTCATATATACCACCTATTCCATTATTTTATTAATATCATCTATTTTAAAACCTTTTTTATATAAATTATATTTTAACTTACTCTTAAGGTTTTCTCCATCATACTTTCTACTTAATTTTTTATATTCTTTTTCGTACACACTTTTTAATATTGCATCATCTTTATTATCTAACAAATCTAACTTTTCATTAATAAGATTACTCGAATAACCTAACAACAATAAATCATTTTTTACCTTTTTAATAAACATATTCTTAGATAATTTTTTATTTTGTTTATCTTTCTTCTTTATAACCTTATCTATTCTATCAAGCCATACATCACTATTTATCAAACTAATTTGTTCATTAATTTTTTCTTTATCTAAATCTAATTTTTCCAAATTACTTTGTATTTTCTTTGGCCCATCACTACTTAAATTAAGTTTATCATTAATATATGCACTGATATATAAATCTTCATTTAAATAACCATTTTTTTGAAGTAACAAAATAACCTTATCTATTGTATCTTTATTATAATTACTTAATTTATCTTTAATTTCTTTTTTAGTTCTAAGTTTTATTCCAATTAGTTTTAAAGCTTTATTATTTGCATCAACAAAATCATTATATAAAATTATATTTTTATATTCTATATCACTAATATTCCTTGGTTTAAGTAAATTAAACTTAATTATTGTATCAGAATATAAACTAATATATTCTTTATCAAAGTAAACAATATATTTATTTTTATGTAACTTTATACTAGATATTTTCTTCATTAAAATACTCTTTACATGTTTTATCTAAATCTTTAGCTAAATCTTCGATTACTTTATAATCTGTTGTTCTACAACCAGATGCAAATTTATGACCTCCACCTTTATACTTAGATGCTACTTCATTTATAACTGGTCCACGACTTCTTATATTTGCTTTATATATACTATTTCTTTCATCATATACAACAAACATCCAACAAATAAGTTCTTTTATAAAGTAAAAATCATTAACTTGATTAGATACACTAGTAGCTTCAACATTAAATTTTCTTAAATCTTCACTCGACACAAAGATAAAACCAAATTTATTTTCAGTTATCTCTATATTATTTATTAAATATGCTCTGAATTTTTCTTCATTAATACTTCTTTCATACAAATTATCATATAAACTAACAAAATCTATATTACTTGCAGTTATTAATTCATATGCTGTTTTTAAAGTATTAGCAGTTGTATTTGGAAGTAAAAATCTATCACTATCAAAAACCATTCCTACATATAAATCTTCAGCACATTTTTTGTCCATAACTAAGCTTGTATTTAATAAAAGTTCAGAAATCATTTCACATGTACTAGATTTAGTTGAATCAGTCCAATCAACATCTCCGATTATATCCTCTGCTGGATGATGATCAATTTTTAATATAGCACTATATTCTAATCCATTTATTCCATCAACTCTATAAAAGTTTGGAACATCTAATACAATTAACAAAGCATTATCCAAAGAACTTAAATCAGGTTTATCCAAGGTACCTAAATATTTAAATTTATGTACCCCAGCACCTACTGCATAAACATTTTTTTCTGGAAATGTAAGTTTAATAGAATCCCTTAAAGCTATTTGACTTGCAATAGCATCTGGATCCGGACTTATATGTCTAGCTAAAACAATATTGTTATACTTCTTTATTATTTTAAATACTTTTTTATACATTTCCTTCATTTTATCACTCATTTCTATTTATTTTTATTTTTTAATTCAACAGTATCCATTGCAATCATTAATTCTTCATCAGTTGGAACAACATAAACTGGAATTTTTGAATCATCAGTTGATATTAAACGGAATTCTCCCCTAAAGTCATTTCTTTCTTCATCTAATTTTACACCTAAAGATGCAATCTTATCAAGAATAGATTTACGCATAGTTTTACTATTTTCACCAACACCTGCAGTTAATGTAATAACATCTGCTCCACCAAGTAAATTATTATACATAGCAATATAATTAGCTATTTTTCTAGCATACATTTCTTGAGCAAGAATAGCTTTAGTATCTCCATCATTCGCAGCATTTTCAACATCTCTTGAATCACTACTTACTTCACTAACACCTAAAAGACCACTTTTTTTATTTAAATCATTTGTTAATTCTTCTAAAGTTTTACCAGTCTTTCCAGCTAAGTAAGATAACATAGATGCATCAATATCACCACATCTTGTACCCATCATAATACCAGCAAGTGGTGTAAATCCCATTGAAGTATCAACAACTTTACCTGAATCGATTGCAGTGATAGATCCACCATTACCTATATGACAAGAAATAACTTTTAAATCATCTCTTTTCAAATATTCACTAATTGTTTTATTAATGTATCGATGACTTGTTCCATGGAATCCATATTTTCTAACTCCATATTTTTCATACCATTCATAAGGTACTGGATAAATATATTCAGTTGGTTCCATAGTTGTATGAAATGCTGTATCAAATACACCAACTTGAATAGTATTTGGTAATGCTTTCATAAAAGCTCTTACACCCATAATATTGGCAGGATTATGAAGTGGTGCAAGTTCATTATATTGTGAAACTCTTTCAAGTACATCCTCTGTTAATACAACTGATTCAGTAAATTCTTGACCACCATGAACCATTCTATGTCCAACCCCATCTATTTCTTCCAATGAACTAATAATACCCATATTAATTAATTCATCCATTAAAATTTGTACTGCAACTGAATGATCTCCTAAATTAGCTTCCTTAGTAATTTTTTCTCCATTATATTTAATTGTATAACAAGAACCTGGAATTCCTATTTTTTCAAATAATCCATTTGCTAATACTTTCTTTTCTGGTAATTCAATCAATGTAAATTTAAGTGATGAACTACCTGCATTTACTGCTAAAATTTTCATAACTTCACCTCTGTCCATTATTATACATTAAAATGAAAAAAAAGTCACTAATTTACAAAATATTTTATAAATTAGTGACTAATTATTTAGTTATTTTTAACTTTGTATTATCTTGATTAGTAAAAGTAGCACTTTTTTGATAATCAATTACTCTTCGAGAGTTACTACCTAAGTTAGGTCCATATGGATTTGAATACCCCATAACTAACTTTTCTAACCTCGACTTATTTTCAATATCATAACCTTTATAATAATAATCATTTATTTTAAACACAATATCACCTAATAATATTATGTTTAAAAACTAATTAATTATTCATAATCTCTTAATGAATCTTTATCAGTTTTATCAACAACATCTATCCCTTTTGCTTTTCTTTTATAAGATTCACAATCAGCATCAGTAGGATTTAATAAACAAACTCTACATGCATCAATACCAGTTCCATCTTCCTCTTTAGTTACAACTAAACCTAAAACAATAGATACTACTGTTGGTACAAAGAAAACTGCAACCCCGATTATAAATCTATTTAATAATGAAGCTGCTGCTTTAGATACAGCCTTATCATCACTACTTAAACTAGCTTTAGCAAAATCAATTATTCCAAGAACTATAATAATCAAAGGAACAATTATCTTTATAGCAAACAAAACATAACCTGCAAGTTGCCACATTCCTGAAGTCTTTAAACAAAAATTATCTTCCATATTAACACACTCATTTCAACTTAATTATATATTATTTATTTATGATTATCAAGAAAAATTATAATAAATCACTATATTTATTGTCATCTGTTAATGAAACTTTAATAACTTCATGATGTTTTATTGCTTTATAAATTAAATCTTTATAAGGAATTAATTCTTCATATTCACTACATAATATTGGGTTTGGATTAATAACTGGATGTTTTGGAACAAATACAGTACAACAATCTTCGAATGGTAAAATTGAAATATCATAAGCACCAATTTGTTTTGAAATATCAATAATTTCTAGTTTATCAAAACACGCAACAGGTCTAATAACAGGTATTTTGACAACTTCATTTATTGCTCTCATACTTGTTAAAGTTTGACTTGCAACTTGACCAATTGATTCACCATTTACAATAATATTAGCATTATTCTGTGTTGCAACAATTGCACTAATTCGATACATCATTCTTCTCATTATAGTTATCAAATATTCATGAGGTATATTTTTTAAAATAGACTCTTGAATTTCAGTAAAATTAATAACATGTATTTTAACTTCAGTATTATATTTTGCAAGAACTTTAGCAAGTTTTATAACTTTATCTTTAGCCATGTCACTCGTATGTGGTGGGCTTTCAAAATAAATAGTTTCAAGTTTTACCCCTCTTTTTATAGCAAGATACCCAGCAACCGGAGAATCAATTCCTCCACTTAACATAAGTAAACCTTTGCCTAAAGTACCAACTGGATATCCTCCTAACCCTTTGATACCACTAAAATAGAATAAAACCTCTTCATTTCTAATTTCAACATTAACTACAATTTCTGGATTATGAACATCTACATGTATTCCATCAATATTTTTAAGAATGTGTCCCCCCAAAATATTGTTAACCATCATTGACTCTAAAGGATAACTTTTATTACTTCGTTTTGTTACAACTTTAAATGTTTTAAATTCTTTATCTTTAATCAAATCTAACACATTACTTTTTATATCTTCGATATCTAGATTAGAACTTTTATAACCTATCATAATTTCTTGAATACCAAAAACATTCTTTAAAAGATTTATTACTTCATCAATATAATTTGTTTTTATAAACATTCTTCCAAAATCATAAAAAGTTTCATGTTCAATATTTTTTAAAGTTACATCAATATTATTCTTTAATTTACTTATAAAGAAGTTTTTATTATCTTTTTTTGTACTTAATTCTCCATATTTTATAATTATTATTTTTTCCATATAAACCACCAAACAAATAGATTGTATCACAAATCCACAAGAAAAACCACCAAAAATGGTAGTTTTAACGTAAATTACTTAAATTTCCATAAACAGATTTAAACACTTCAATAAATTTATTAACCTCTTCAGTTGTACTTACATAAGATAAACTAATTCTTATTGTGTGTTTAGCTCTATTTATATCATTATATATAGCAATGATGCTATTAGAAATGTCTCCACTTGAACATGCAGTATTCGTACTCACATAAATCTCGTATTTTTCTAATGCATGGACTAAAACCTCAGGCATAACATCCATAACACTTATATTAAGTATTTGAGGTATACTATATTTTGTTTTATTTATTTTAATATTTGGATATTTACTTAATGCATTTACAATTTTATCATTTAAAAGGGTTACAAATCTTTCTTTTTTTTCAAGACCATCATTTGCAAGACGAACAGCTTTAGATAATGCTGCAATCAAAGGAAGTGGTGGTGTCCCAGGTTTTAAATCATTGGTTTTGCCACTTCCATAAATTAATGGAGTTATTTTAACCATACTACTTTTATATAAAAAACCAATTCCTTTTGGTCCAAATATTTTATGACTTGACATACTAGCTAAATCTACATCATGCATATTTACACTAACCTTACCAATAGCTTGAGTCATATCGGAATGAAATATTGTACCCATGTTTTCTTTCTTTATTATTTGTCTAATCATTTTTAAAGGTTGTCTTACTCCAGTTTCAGAATTAACTGCACAAATACTTACTAAAATCGTATCATCGCGTACTAAATTCCTCAAATCTTCAAAATCTATTAAACCATCTTGATCATTTTTTACATAACTCACTTCAAAACCTATTGTTTTTAAATAATCACAAATAACATAAATTGATGGATGCTCAAGCTTAGAAACAATGATATGTTTACCCCTTTTATGATTAGCAAGACAAGATCCAATTAAAGCCATGTTATTAGCTTCAGTTGCCCCACTCGTATAAACAATTTCAGATGGATTAACTGAGTATATATCAGCAATTTGTTTTGTTGCACTTTCCAATAAAGAAAAGGATTTTTGCCCCAAACTATGAATAGAATTGGCATTACCTATAAAATCTTTACTAACCTTTGTAATTGTATCAAGAACATCATAAGATACTGGTGTTGTTGCACTATAATCAAAATATATCAAATTTATTCACTTCCTAACTATATGATTCCTCAAGTAATTTTTTATGTATACCTGGTTCAACAATATTTATTGCATTAATTGCATTTTCAAGACTCATCTTAAAATTACCTTTTATAAATGCATTTTCTGCCTTAGTCAATCCAAAATCAACTTCTTTATTTGTAACTCTATAACGATTTCCATATACTATTGCAGTTTCAGCCATTTTTGCAGTTTTAATAGTTTCATTAACAGTATTGTAAACTTTTAAAACTAAGTCTCTGGCAGTATCCACCCTTAAATTAAGAATTTTTATTGAGATTGGACGTTTATCTAATTCTTTAACTAATTCATTAATTGCTTCCATTGCTTCGGATAGTTCCACATAATAATTCTTAGGAACACATGGAAGCTTATATGAACGAACTTTTTCTTTTGTTGAAGATAAAATTTTTTTAATTTCATCAAGTTGTTCGCGTGCTCTAAGTTCATCCTCTTTTAAGCTACCTAAATTTTTTAAGGCACCATTTAACTTTTCTTCAGTTTTAATAAGCTTAGAATTAATAATTTCCATTTCTCGAGCAAGCTTCGAATAAGCAAGCATTTTACTTCTTCCCACATCAACAATTTTGTCATAACTAGCACGAATACTCATTATTTCCTGTTTAATTTCAACTATTACTGAGACCTCATCATCTGATAAATCATAACTATATTTAATATCCCCCATCTTTTTATATAGTTCGTTGTTAACTTTTTCAAGTTTCGTAGCCTTAATTAAAATACTTCTGCTAAAATCCTCATATATTTTTTTGGAAATACGTTCTTTATCAAAATCTGCATATAAAGAATCAAAATAATCATGCATTGTTTTAAGTTCAAATAATGAATCTTCGACATTCAAAACATTTAAACGTTGAAAAATATCTTGAATTTTTTTGTTTGCTTCATTAATATTATAATCAATATTTAAGTATTCTATATTATAACCTTCACGAGTCATTTTTTCAGCAATATTTTTAATATCTTCTTCTTTTTTAGGAATTAAATTTTTGCCCAAAGTTATAATTGGACGTGCTTCATCAATAATTACCTTTAAATTAGCAATAACATCAGCAATTGCTTTTACAATTCTACCTACTTCAGTGTAAGCATTTTGATCCATTGCATTTTCAAAAGCTGCAAATAATTTATCAACATTTTCAAATTGAAGTTCCAAAGGTGCTTTTACATCAGCATATTCTTCTTCAAATTCTTTATACGTTCCAAGAATATCACGATATTCAGACTTTAATTTTGTAATAGTTTCTCTATTTCGTTCTTCACTTAGAGTTACATCTTTAATTTCATCAAGTAAAAAACTAGCTTTTGTTTTTAATGTATTTAAATCAAAATCCGCCTTTAAAACTAATCCTTTTAAATCTTTAAAGTTTTTTTCTTCAAATAATTCTTCAATTTCATTGATGGTATCAGTTATTTTTGGCATTTCAACTTCTTTTATGTCATTAAATCTAGATTTCCAATCATTTAGTTTTTCTTTCATTTCATCATTATTAACCAAAGCCTCAACTTTGTTTAATTCAGATAACATTGAAGCTGAAATTACCATATTTTTTTCAGTTTCTAACTTTTCTATCTCTTTTTTCAATTTCTTTTTCTCTTTATTATTTAGAACATTCAAAATAACTATTACCGAAACAATAGTTAAAATATAGTATGCAATTGCTATCAATATAAATGTAATTCGATCCATAACATCACCATATATATAGTTTATCATATATTGCTGAATTTTTGAAGTTAAAAAAAATAACTTTTTACAGTTACTTTTGAAAAACGCAATTATCAACAACATTAAATATAGCAACAATTAATAAAAAAGCTCCGGCTAATTTAGTTATTGCCACCCCAGAAAATGGGTTAAACACAAGTAAAAAACCTAAAATTAAAATTAGTATACTTACCACCAGCGTTCCAATCCATTTTGTGTTTACATTTTTTAATATTAAAGCTTGTCTTAATTTAGAAAGACCAATTACAATTAAAGAAAAACCAATACCAATTGCAACAGCTCTGATGACAGAACCTGGATATAATAAAACAATTAGACCAAGAATACTATACAAAATACCGCTTATCATGTTTGATGTAAATAATTTTTGTTGTAAATATTGGTAAATTGAGTAAATACCTAAGATAAGTAAACCTAATCCTACGACTATTCCCAACAACTTATTTAATGTATCAGGAATTAACAATAAAATTAGACCAACCAAACCTAAAATCAATGTATTTGTTAATTCATTACTAGATGAACTATTCTTTTTTTCCAATTTTCCTTTGACACTTGCCATATAACATCACCAAAGATATTATACTATATTTTGACAAAAGATACAATCTATATTATAATTAAAAAAACAAAATAATTAATGGAGGTAAAATTATTTGTTAGCGCCAGACCCACGTGGTTAACGAGGATGATGATTATCGATATTTCGGCGGATACATCACGGGTTAGTATACTCGAAAGATATATAATAAAAATCAAAATCAAAATTGTAACAAAAAATATATCACATACTTTAAGAAAGGAATTTTAAAATGTGTGGAATAATTGGATATATTGGAACTAAAAAATGTGTTCCAAAACTAATTAATGCATTAGAAGCATTAGAATACCGTGGCTATGATTCTGCTGGAATAGCTTACGTAAAAAATAATACAGTAGAAATAATTAAAGAAGTTGGAAAAATCAAAAATTTAAAAGAACAAGTTAATATGGATGTAGATGCATACATGGGAATTGGTCATACTAGGTGGGCAACACATGGTGAAGTAAATAAAATAAATGCTCACCCACATAAGGTTGGTCAAATAACTTTGATACATAACGGGATTATAGAAAATTATCAAGATATCAAAAATAGAGTTGTAAAAGAAGGATACAAATTTAAAAGTAAAACAGATAGCGAAATCGCTGCCGCTTTAATTGATAGCTTGTATAAAAAAAATAATGATATGGTTAAAACATTGAATGAAGCAAGTAAAATTTTGCGTGGATCATATGCATTTGTAGTAATGGTTGATAAAGATGAACATATCTATGCAACGAGAAATGCAATACCAATGATAGCTGCAATTGCCGATGACGGAAATTATGTTGCATCAGATGTACCAGCAATACTTGCATATACAAAAAAATATATGTTGTTAAATGATTTAGACATTGTAAAACTATCGAAAGAAAAAATAGAGATATTTGATAAAAATTTAAACAAATGTGAAAAAGAAATAAAAGTTTTTGAAGGAACAATGGATGCGGCTACTAAAAATGGATATGAACATTTCATGTTAAAAGAAATAAATGAACAAGATAAAGTTTTTAAAGACACAATTAATTACTATTATGATGGAAGCATGGAATCACTCGAAAAAAACTTTGGTTTTATTAAAAAATTTAAAAAGATTGATATAGTTGCATGTGGATCAGCGTATCACACTGGAATTGTTGGTAAAAGCTTGATTGAAAAATACGCTGACATTCCTGTAAATGTTGAAGTAGCTAGTGAATACCGCTATAAAAAATGTTTTTATGATAAGGACACTTTATTGATTGTTGTATCGCAATCTGGAGAAACCGCTGATACACTTGCAGCATTAAGGAAAGCTAAGAATGATGGAATTACAACAATGGCAATTGTAAATGTAATTGGTTCATCAATTGCAAGAGAAGCTGACCATGTTGTCTATATTAAAGCTGGATTTGAAATTGCTGTTGCAACAACAAAAGCATATTTAGCACAAGTTGCAATATTTAGTCTAATTGCTTTATATTTAGGTAAAGCCAAAAATATAATTAGTGATGAAGAATACAAAAAAATAAGTGATGAAATTAAAGAAATGCCAAAATTAATTCAAAAAACAATTAAAAATGATAACTACATAGAAATTGCCGACAAAATTTACAACAAAAAACAAATTTTCTTTATTGGTAGAGCCATAGATTACGCAATAGCGTTAGAAGCATCGCTAAAGCTAAAAGAAATTTCTTATATTAATAGCGTTGCATACCAAGCCGGAGAATTAAAACATGGCACAATTTCGTTGATTGCTAAAAATACACCAGTTATTGCCCTACTTACTGATGAAGAAATCGCTGAAAAAACAATAAGCAATATAAAAGAAACAAAGGCACGCGGTGCATATGTAATATTGGTAACTAATATGATACCTAATGAAAAATTTTATGACAAAATTATAACAATAGATAAAATTGAAGAAATATTACAACCAATTTTGACAATAATACCACTTCAATTATTATCGTATAGAATCGCCAAAAATAAAGGATGCGACATTGATAAGCCAAGAAATTTAGCAAAATCCGTTACCGTTGAATAACAAAAAAAACGTCCTGCTCATGCATGAAGTTGTCAATAAAAAGTAGACAGTAAAAAACATTTATTTAAACCCTAGTTGA
>SAMEA104315427__coassemble_608_pt1 | contig 29601 bp, 27 predicted proteins | sample SAMEA104315427__metabat2_high_PE_043 | metagenome-assembled genome bin SAMEA104315427 (sample SAMEA104315427) | gut metagenome | biome: Monkey gut; feature: monkey-associated habitat; material: faeces | place: China | collected 2013
TTGATTTTTTTACATAAGTTTTTTATTTGATGTCTACTAAATGGGGTTCACATCATAAAACTTCAGTTTTTTAAATATTTTTAAATTATTTTTTATTCTTACATTATTCTTATCTATCTTTAGAGCTTTTTTAGCATAATAATATGCTTTATCAAAGTTACCTAAATTGTAATATGACATAGATAATAAATCGTATAAAACCTCGTTATTACTAAATGTTTCGTTCATATAACTTTTAGGAATATCTTTAATTTTTAAAGCTTTTTTTAAACATTTACATACACTTTCATATCTTTTTTCTAGATAATATAATAAAGCAAGTTCAACCCATGGGTCTCTTAAGTAATATGCTTCTATACAAGATTTCTTTAACCACATTTCAGCTTCATCAAATCTATTTAAATTTTTATAGCATCTACCTATAAATCTCATTGATGCACATCTTTCATCCTTCCATGTAGCACTATTCATATTTAAATGTTTAATCAGTGTATCTATTGCATCATTCCATCTTCCATAATACATATATTCTCTGCCTAAATAATGCATATTTCTATCATTATCAGGATCTTCCTTCACAGATAATTCTAGTAATGGTAAGTAACTTCCACGTGATTTAGTATTATCCGGATAATGATTAATAACAACATCATCTGTATATGTTTGATGTACATCAGTGCTACATTTTAATACTTCATGAACTGGATTAACCCACTTAAATAATTTGTTTTTATGAATTTTATCTCCGTAGTAACTTATTTTTGGAACACCACTTTCAATATACCAATTATAAACATACTCAAGTTGGTTAGTATCATCTTTCCAAGAATTAAGTAATTTTTCTTTCCAACCCGATTCCATAACTTCATCTAAATCAAGACAAATACATATATCAGCATCATCTGGTATTAACTTCATGGACTCATTTCTAGCAACATCAAATCTCCATGGAACAATTTCTTTTACTTGAGTCTTAATTTTATGCTTCTTTAATAAATCAACAGTTTTATCAGTTGAACCCGTATCTAAAACACAAATATAATCAGCATCTTTAATAGACTCGTACCATCTATCCACAAATTTTTCTTCATTCTTACATATTGCATAAACACAAACTTTTTTAATAATATCAACTCCTTTAGTTATAATATGCACTAAATTTAATCATAATTAATAATATTACCCATTGTTATAAAGCTTATTTTATAATATAATTTATATGGAGCGAAAAAATGAAAGAGAATATAGTTTATTTAAAATATAAAAAATATGCTAAAGATTATAAGTTAGATAGTAGTGATACAAGAAAGCTATGGAAAATAATTGAACCAATTGCAACTCATGAAGAATTTATTAAAAGGTCTACAGATCCATACTATCATCATGATATAAAGACACTCGGAGATCATATCTTATGTGATGCGATAGTTACTTATAAATTAGCAAATAGATTAAGAAAAGATAAAAAAGATTTAAAACCAATCAATATTAATTTAGCTGTAATCATAGCAATGTTTCATGATTTATATGAACTTCCTTGGCAAAATGTTGAAGTTAAAAAAATACTTAGAAACAAGCATGGTTTTGTTCATCCAATCGAAGCAGCTGTTAATGCCATAACTTGGTTTCCACAATATTTTGAAACAAAGGAAAAGGCAGTAATTATAATTGATGGAATAATTCACCACATGTTTCCTTTGGCAGTAAGAAGAATTGATAATAGTCCACTTGAACTTAATAATCAAGAAAAATATGATAAGTTACCAGAAAAATATAAAGAAATAATTAAAATATCTACTAATATTGGTGCATATGGACACTATTCTTTAAGAAAATCATTCTTTATCGAAGGAAGAATAATGTCACGTGCTGATAAAATCGTAGCATTAAAAAAAGATATCGGTTCATTTAATGGATATCTTGCACTTTTAAGTGGAAAAAACAAAAATGTGAAAAAAAAGGTTGACAAACACTAAATTATATGTTAAGATACATCTCGCAATCGGAAAAATTAGACATATCTATATGAGTAATAAAGATTGGTGTACTTTATTAACTATTAACTCATTTTTTACACCTCCTTTCTATTTTTATATTTTTCCATTGCAATTAACCAGATTAAAGCGAGTTTATAATAAACTCGCTTATTTTTTAATAAATTTTATCAGGAATTAACACATCAAGATATTTTAAAATATCTTCTTTTTTATATCTATTCGGATATTTAATATATTTCAAACAAACATTAACAACAGCACTTACATAAAACTCTGTAATAATATCAACGGGTATTTCAGTTGTTAATAATTTATCACTTTTCTTAATATGATTTTCAACATCTTTATATATTGTATCAAAAGCCATATCCATAACAATACTGTTAGTGTTTTTTCTTAAAACTGATGAATAAACATTTATATTATCACTAATATGGTTAAAAAATATTTTTATCATTTGCATATAATACTCTTTAGCATTACTATATATATTATTTTCTTCTAGCTTCTTAATTAAATCTTTTTCCAAATCATTAATTAATGAATCAAGCAGCTCATATTTATCTGCAAAATGATCATAAAATGTTGATCTATTAGTTAAAGCAACATTGCATATATCAGAAACTTTTATTTCTTCGAAAGTCTTCTCCTTCATAAGTTTCATCAATGCTTCATAAAGGTTCATTTTTGTTTTAGTAACCCTTAAATCTTCTTTTTTTGACATAATTTTTCACCTAACAACATTATATCGCAAATACGTCTTTTGTAAAGTTAAACTACACAAGTAGGGATAAATAATATACAATAAACAACATTGTGTTGGATAACATACAAAAATAATTCTTTGATTTTGCATTTTTGGTATATTTATCATAGTATATATAGCGTGGTGATGAAAAAGATGAAAAAATTTGCAAACTACATAGCTAATCACAGTGCTTTGGTATTGATAATAAGTTTAGTATTATTAATACCAGCTATTATTGGTTATGTAAATACGAGGATTAACTATGATATTTTAGTTTACCTTCCAGATTCAGTTGACACTATAAAAGGTGAAAACATATTAACAGATGACTTCGGTCTTGGAGCTTATGCATTTGTTATGGTAGAATCAAATAACTCGAAAGACATTTTAAATCTTGAAAAAGATATTAAAAAAATAGATGGGGTTAATGCTGTGGTGAGTCTAGCTGATTTAACAGATACAACAATACCAGTTGACATGTTACCAAGTAAAGTTGTTGACAAACTTGATAAAGATAATGAAACAATAATATTTGTAACATTCGAAGGTGGTACAAGTGAAGATGACACAATCGAAGCAGTAAGACAGTTGCGTGAAACTGTTAAAGATGATACAAAAGTAAGTAGTATGACAAGCATGGTAATTGATACAATGAACTTATCAAATAAAGAAATATTTACTTATGTTGTTATAGCTGTAGCACTATGTTTAACAGTTTTATTATTAGCAACAGATTCATATGTCATTCCATTTTTATTACTTGGTAATATTGGAATTGCAATTATCTACAACCTAGGTTCAAATATTTTCTTAGGTCAAATATCATACATAACAAAAGCCATAACGGCAGTTCTTCAACTTGGAGTAACAATGGACTTTTCAATATTTTTGTATCACAAGTATGAACAAGCTAAACAAAATAATAAGAAGTTAAAGAAAACTGAAGCAATGTCTGAAGCAATCATAGAAACATTTCAATCAGTATTAGGTTCATCTCTTACAACATTCGCAGGTTTCCTTGCATTATGTACAATGGACTTAACTCTTGGAACAGACATTGGTCTTGTAATGGCAAAGGGAGTTTTATGTGGATTAATTTGTGTTATAACTTTATTCCCAGCATTATTAATGATTTTTGATAAAATGGTAGAAAAAACAAAACACAAAGTAATACTTCCAGAATTTAAAAGAATTCAAGACTTCTCAGTTAAGAATTATAAAGCAATTATTGTTGCATTCTTATTATTATTAATTCCAGCTTTCTATGGAAACAACCATTATAAAGTTTACTACAAACTAGATGATTCTTTACCAGAATATTTAGCATTTAATGTTGCAAATAGCGAACTTGCTGAAAAGTTCAATATTGTTTCACCAGAAATAATATTACTTGATAAAAATGTAAAATCAAATGAAGTTAACAAATTAGTAAGTGATTTGGAAAATATCGAAGGTATTGATTTAGTTTTAGCCCCAAACTCTTTTGTTGATCCAGCAATGATGATGTTACTTCCAAATGACTTAACAAAAATACTAGATAATGACAATTATCAATTAGTAATTGTTAACTCAACTTATGAATTAGCATCTGATGAATTAAAAAATCAAATTAGTGAAATTGAGGAAGTAGTAAAAAAATATGATGAAAACAGCATCATTGCAGGTGAAGGACCATTAATGAATGACTTAGTAACAATCGCAGATCATGATTTTAAAATGGTTAACTACACTTCAATACTTGTAATATTTATCATAATGGTATTAGTTTTAAAACAAATAAACTTACCAATTGTCTTAATATTAACAATAGAATTTGCAATATTCTGTAACATGTCGGTAGCATATTACACAAGCACAACACTTCCATTTATAGCATCTATTGTAGTTGGTACAATACAACTCGGGGCAACAATTGACTATGCAATATTAATGTCAACAAAATATTTGGAAGAAAGAAGCAAACAATCAGATAAATTTAGTGCAATGAAAAAAACATTAAGCTTAACAGTACCATCAATCATTACATCAGCATTATGTTTCTTCGGAGCAACTTTTGGTGTTTCCGCTTACACTAAAATAGATATGATTGGTTCAATCTGTGAATTACTTGCACGTGGTTCAATAATAAGTATGATTGTTGTTGTTACAATATTGCCATCACTTTTACTAGTGACAGACAAATTAATTGTTAAAAATAAAAAGAAAGAAGGAAAAGATATGAAAAAATTAAAAACAGCTTCATTAATTGGTTTATCATTATTGTTACTTCCATTTAATGCAAGTGCTGCTAAAACAGAATCAATTTATACAAAATTAGATTACAATGGAGACACAGTAAAATCAACAGTTAGTAATCACATTGAAAATGATAAAAATGGTGAAGTAAAAGATAACACTATTTTAAGTAACATACTAAATGTAAATGGAGATGAAACCTTTACACTAGATAAAGATACATTGACATGGTATGCTAAAGAAAAAGATATCTTCTATCAAGGAACAACAGATAAAGAACTACCTTTATCAACAGTTGTAAAATATTATTATAATGGTAAAGAAACGGATGCTAAAGACATCATTGGTAAAAGTGGTAAGATTAAAATAGAAATAAGATTACTTAACAACTCTTTACTAAATAAAAATAATAAGTTTACACCTTTTGTAGTAGCTGTTGGAACAACTATTGATAATGAAACAAATAAAAATATTTCAATAACTAATGGTAAAGTAACAGATACTGGTTCACGTAACATAGCAGTAGCTATATCTTCACCAGGCTTATATGAATACACAAACATTAAAGAATTCAAAGACTTAAATAAAGTAGTAATCTCTTACGAAACAACAGATTTTGAAATAAATGATATCTATATGGTAGCATCACCAAAACTATTATCAGAACTTGATTTTGATATCTTCAATAAATTAGATGAATTTTCTTCATCAATTGATACATTAAGTTCTAAAATGGATGACATAGAAAATGGTGCTAAAAAGTTATATGATGGTTCAAGTGCTTTAGTAAGTGGAGAAGCAAAATTTAATTCTAAATTAACATATTTAGCAACATCACTAGAAAAAATAAGTAACGGAACACTAGCATTAAATGATGGAATAGATGAAATGATTGAAACTTTAACTAGTGTTAAAGAAATGATGGCTAATAAAGATTTAAATGGTTCACTTGCAAATTTACAAGTTTTATATCAAACTAATGGTGCAACAATTAAAAAAATATCAAATGAAAAAGTTGATGCTGCATACAAATATTACCAAATGAGTCAAACAGAAACTGAAGATGCAATGGTAGAAAGATTAAAACAAATGAATCCTAATATTAATGAAGCAACACTTGCAAACTTAAAAAATGTTAAAAGTACATATGAATTAAAATTATTACTAACAGCAAATAACGAAGCAATTACTGAAATGATTACAAACCTACAAGATTTAAATACATTATTAAATACTTTAGATGCTAAATTACAAGAAGTAAAAGTAATGAAATCCAAAGTTACATATCTAAATGATAGTTTATCTCAAGTAAGCCAAGGCTTAACAAAAATGTCTCAAACTACTTTAATAACTGATGGAATATCATCATTAAATCAAGGCTTAAAAGAATTATCTAATGGAACAAATTTAATAAATATCCAAGGTATTAAACAACTAGTTAATTATAAAGATCAAGTATTAACATACACAAATAAATTTAAAGATATAGCAAATCTATCTAAATCATACCAAGGATTCTCATCAAATAACTCAGATCAAACAGTATTTATCTATAAAATAGGTAAGTAATATATATCAAAAGGAAAGCAATTACGCTTTCCTTTTTAAACCCCTTCTAATATAAAAGGTATGTTACTTTTTCTTTTGTTTTCTCTTGCATCTTTTAATAAGGGCAGATATGTATAAATATAAGCACTAACATAATAAAAACTTTCATTTATTCTAGTATAAATCAATTAATATTTCTTATAACTACCAAATACGGAGAATTCATATTAATAGTATTTCTATATGTTTCATAACTAATATTATTGTTATTTAAATAATCAAGTACAACTTTTTCTTCCATCTTTCCTTCTGGATGAGGATAAAACACCATTAATATTAAACCATCATTTTTTAGCATTTCTAAACTATTACATAAAGCCCTCAATGTAACATCATGCATCGTTGTTATGCTTTTATCTCCGCATGGAAGATATCCCAAATTAAATAATATTAACTTTATATTATTTTTTTCATTACATAAAACTTCATTGATTTTATCATGACTTTCTTTAAATAACTTATAGTTATTAACATTTTCTTGTGTTAATAATCTTTTAGTATTGTTAATAGCTTCATCTTGAATATCAAAACCATACACCATCTTAGAAATACCTGATAAAAACAATGTATCATTTCCATTACCCACAGTCATATCAACAACTATATCACTTTTATTAACATTTTCATTACATATCTTTTTAACCATATTTAAAATACTTCGATTAAAACCTTGAAAAGTACCTCTTTTACTAAATTCTTCTTTTATTTTTTCATCAACTTTTGTATTAACTAATACATTTTCTTTAATATTTTCTAAAATATCACACAATTTATTAACATCAATATTATCTCCAACAACATTAATTACTTTAATACCTTTTTCTAAATTTATTATTTTACTTTTAAAATCTTCATCATTATAATTTAAATCAATTATCATAAACATCACTTCATTTACATATTATCACAAAAAAATATGCATTTCAATGTTTGTATTTATTTTTCCTAATCACTTTATTTAATTTCTTGATCTTTACATCATTACTCTTAATTTCTTTAACTAACTCACTAGTTTCTTCTTTATATAAATTACACCATTTATCATAATCTATTTCATTATTATCATTTTTATAAATGAAAATCATTACCACACCATTTACAATTATAAGAATAATAAAAATTGTTATTTCTAATATACCCATCATTTTACATTACCACTTCCTTTAAATATTTTAATCAATATTAAATTTATTCTTTTTTTTAATAACATTTTCTTTTGAACATTAACTATCTTTCTATACTTTTCTAAATCAGTTTCATAACTAATAAATGTATCATAACATTTAGTTATATCCTTATCGTCTTTACTAAATAAACACATTAAATATACTAAAACTAATATCAATATTAAACAAAATAATATAAAAACCACCATCATATTTTATCTATCTCCTTCCAAGGGTGCTTTCTGATTATAGCAAAAAATAATATTATAAACAAGACAATTTCAAAATTTTAGTGTAAAGGTAACGTAACAAAAAGAAACTCTATTCCTAGAATTTCTTAATTAACTTATTCTCAAGTAAAGTAATAATTTTATATAACAAGAAAGAAATAATTAAAAGGATTAATATACCTGCCATAACTAAACTTAAATTAAATACTTGAGTTCCATAAATAATTAGATAACCAATACCTTCACGACTTACTAAAAATTCACCCATTATAACACCAATAAGACTCATTGAAATATTAAGTTTTAAACTAGAAATAATTGTGTTGTAAGAATTTGGTATTACTAACTTTACTAATATTTGTAACTTTTTGGCTTTAAAAGATTTCATCAACTTAAGCTTATTTTTACTAACGCTTTTAAATCCATTATATATTGTAATAATACTAATAATTAAATTAATAAGTAATGCCATAATGATAACACTTTTCATATTAGCACCTGCAACAATTATAATAAGTGGTCCTAAAGCAACCTTAGGTAGGGAATTAATCATTGTTAAAAAAGGATCAACTATTAATGCTAAAATAGGTATTTCATATAAAATAATTGCAATAATAAAACCTAAAATTATACCTAGACTAAATGAAATTAACACTTCTTCTAATGTGACAAATATATGATTAAATAAATTATTATCTATTGCTAAATTTATAATTGTATTAAATATTTTACTAGGTTTTGAAAAGACAAAACTATTAATAACATTATTATTTGCAAGTATTTCCCAGACTATAAAAAATTGAATAACTAATAATATTTGAATAACTAAAATACTTATTTTCTTTACACGTAAACTTCTTAAATATTCTTTTTGTTCCCTAGACATCTTTATCTATTTCCTTCCAAAGTAAGTCGTAATAATAACTGAATTTTTCACTATTTCTTTTTTTTAAAGGACTATCCAAATATTTTAAATCAATATCATAAATATTTTTAACTTTACCAGGCCTTTTTGATAAAACAATAACTCTGTCTGCTAAAGAAATTGCTTCAGCTATATCATGAGTAATCATAATAACTGATTTTTTTTCTTGTTTTATAATTTTAGAAACATCTTCACTTACCTTAAGTCTTGATACATAATCTAATGCTGAAAAAGGTTCATCAAGCATCAATATATCAGGTTTAAGTGCCAGTGTCCTTATTAAAGCAACTCTTTGACGCATACCACCAGATAACTCATATGGATACTTATCTAAAAAATCTTTAAGACCATATTTTATAAGTAAATCCTTAACAAAAGATACATTTTCTTTTGTTTTTTTGCAAGCTATATCTAGACCTAAACAAGCATTATCTAAAATATTAAGCCAAGGAAACAATGCATCTTCCTGAAGCATATATCCAATTTTTAACCCATCTTTTATTTTAATATCACCTTTAGTTTTACTATCAATTCCAGCAAGTATGTTAAGCAAAGTTGACTTACCACATCCACTTGAACCAACAATACATAAAAATTCTTGATTATCTAAAGAAAAAGTAATATTATCAATTGCTATAACCTCACCATTAATTGTTTGATAATTCTTACTTAAATTATTAACTTCTAAAATTTTACTCATAAAAGTTATTTACTAAATCATTAAATGGAACATAATTATCAAGTAATTTAAAATCTATTAAAAAGTCCTCTAAATTAGTAAATAGTTTTTCACTTATATATGGATTACTAAGCCAACAATCATATTCTTTATATCTATCAATCATTTCTTTTAAATCATTTACTTTAGTATCCGGAAATAAACTAATAATATCTTTACTAACAACTAAAGAATTATTATTTAATGTATACTTAATTCCTTTATTTATAGCATTAGTAAATTTTTTTATTATATCCTTATTATTCTCAATATAACTTTTTCTAGCATAAAAAGCAGTATAAGGAACTTCACCAGACATTTTACCAACTGATGCTACAACTTTACCATAATTATTTTTTTGAAGTAATGTTGCATTTGGTTCAAATAAATTAACATAATCACCAACACCACCTATAAAAGAACCAGATAAAGCAGAAAATTCAACACTATAATTAACATTAATTTTATTTATATCAATATTTTCATTCTTTAATGCATTTAAGAAATTTAATGCAGGCATTCCAGTACTTCTTCCCACCAATATTTCTTTTCCATACAAATCAGTTAACTTAAAATCTTTATTTATGTCTCTTGCAACAATAAATTGCCCATCTCTTTTAGTTAATCCTGCAAATAGTTGCAAGTAGTCATCTTCATTTTCCTTATAGACATATATCGCAGATTCAGCCCCAGCAAATCCAATTTCAACATCATTTGATAATACCGCAGCACTTACTTTATCAGCTCCGGGCGTTAACACAAGTTCCAAATCAATTCCTTCTTCTTTAAAATATCCTTTTTCAATTGCAACATATAAAGGACTATAAAACGAACTATGAGTAACTTCCGCAAGTTTAATTTTAACTAAGTTATTATCATCCTTTTTCTTAAAACCAAATACTAAAAAAGTAACTCCGATAAATATAGTTAAGCAAATAATACCTATAAAAATTCTTTTTTTCAAAATATATTCCTCCCTCTAAGGTAATATATGTATACTATTACATTTTGTTAATTTAGTAGAATAAAAATGAATACTTGTTTAAAGATAATAATTATGATATAATTAGCATCATAGGAGGAAAAATGGAAAAGAATAGAAAAGTGCAGATAATAGCAATAGTTGCCTTAGTTGTTGGTATTGTTGGATTATCAATTGGTTTTGCTGCTTTTTCCAGTGTTTTAAATATTCAAACAAGTGCGAAAGTTAAACCGGATAGCAGTACAATGAATGTTGATTTTTCTAGTGCTGAAGATAAGGTAGAAGTTGCTGAAATCATACCAACCGCTACTCCAAACTCACTAGTAACAACAAATGGTGTTATTGATAATGCTGGGGATCCAACTATTTCAAAACTTAGTGCAACATTTACAGAACCTGGACAATCAGTTGTATACAAATTTTATGCATACAATGCTGGAGAACTAGATGCTTACCTAAAAAGTATAGTTTTTAGTAATGTTACTGATCAAAATGCTACAAAAATTTGTACAGCAAGTCAAGGAACAACTGATGCTCTAGTTCAAAAGGCTTGTGATAAAATTTCTGTAAAAGTAAAAGTTGGAAATGAAATTGAAACAACAACTGGCAAGGCTTCTATTACAGGTCATACATTATCCAAAGGTGCTGGTGAATTAGTTACAGTTACTTTAGAATATGAAGCTGGCGCTGATAGAGCGGATGGAGACTTTACTGTTGATTTTGGCAATATAACTTTAAACTACAGTTCTGCTGATTAAAAATATGTTGAAACAGATTTGTCTCTTAAAAGATAGGAGATAGTAATGAAAAGAAGCTATATTAAAATAATATTATTTATCTTTACTTTCAGTTTTATTTTAATTTTAAATAGTTTGAAATTTAAAATGTTAGGACAAATAGGGTTAGATATAATACTTTTATCATCCTTAGTTATCGTATATTTTAATTTTGGATTTGAAAAAGATAGGCATCGCTACAGTAAAGATATTATCCTAGAGATCATAATTATTTTAATAGCTTTTTTTCTGCTTTATTATTTATCTGGCATTTTAATAGGCTTTGCTAAAAATAACAATTATTTTTCAAAAAGTTTTTTCTGTAACATAATCATTCCTATAATATTTTATATTTTTATAAAAGAGTTTTTGAGATATCAACTTTTAATGAAGTCCAGCGAATCTAAGATATTAATCATAATTACATGTATCTTCTTTATTATTATTGATAATGTTATACCATTTTCAGCACATACAATTAGTTTTAATAAAGACACATTCTTGTTAATTGCGATAACATTGTTACCATCAATTTCAGAAAATATTTTGTGTTCATACTTAGGTTTAAATCTTGGCTATAAACCTGGAATTGTATACTTATTAATTATGGGATTGTATAAATATTTTATTCCAATAATTCCCAATCCAAATGAATACTTATATTCTTTAATTTTTCTTATTTTTCCACTATTAGTTCTTATAAAAATTAAAAATTGGTTTAAAAAAGATATAACTGAAGAAGTTGCCCTAGAAAAATATAAACGAAGTAAAAAAGAATTATTTTTCTTTATACCTTTAATAATTTTTAGTTGTGCTTTAATTTATGTAGTATCTGGATATTTTAGATATTATGCAATTGCAGTTGCAAGTGGTTCCATGGAACCTGAAATATCAAAAGGTGATGTAGTTATTGTTGATAAAAATTATAATGAAATTAATGTTGATGATGTATTAGCATATATGCATAATGGAAAAGTAATTGTTCATAGAATTTATAAAGTTATAAAAAATGATAATGAATATTTTGTATATACTAAAGGTGATGCTAATAATGATTATGATAAATACAAAGTAACAGAGGATATGTTTATAGGAGTTGTTAAAAAAAAGATTCCACTAATAGGATATCCTACTGTATTACTTAATGAGAGGTGGTAATAATGACTAAAGACATACATAGTACTAAAATTAAAAAGAGTAGTAAAAAAAGAAAAAAAGAGAATCCGTTATTGAGATGTTTTCTTTGTATATGCATTTTTTGTATATTAGTAGTAACAGGTTTTAAGTTTATTACTAAATCATTAAGTATAAAAAGTGATGAAAAATTACATTTCCAGGAAAAGGGCAATGTTAAGTATTCTGTTTGTTTAAAAGATAATAATTTTTTTGAAGAGGAATGTTTAGATTCTTATATGTCTTATGTAGCTAGCTTAATTAAGAATATCCAACTTGACTTTAATTATCAATTTAATAGTAATATTGATAACTTAGTAAATTCTATAGATTATGAAATTATAGCAAAACTTATTATTGAAAAAAATGATACCAAAACAAAGTATTATGAAAAAGAATATGTTTTGTCTCCAAAAACTACTGATTTTACTTTAAAAAATAAAACGTTATATAATCTAAATAAAAAAGTTAATATTGATTATGAATACTATAATAATATTGCAAATAATTTTAAATCACAATATGGTGTTGATACACAAAGTTATTTGGAAGTATATTTAAAGACTAATAATAATATTAATTCTGAATACAAAGATATACCTTCCGCAGCAACAATATCAGTACAAATACCACTATCACAAAAAGCCATAGAAATAAACTTTAATACAAAAGAAATAAATAAAAGCACAGAAAAAAACATTGTATCAAAGTCTGTTGTTATTAATGGTTATCTAAATTTTATGGTTGGTATAATTTCTCTTTTCTTCGCATTTATTTTTCTAGTTATTACCTTTGTAATGATAAAAAAATATACAAAAACAAAAAGTAAGTATGACAAATTTATTAATAAAATATTAAAAGAATATGATCGATTAATAGTGGAAACAGCTACATCCCCTGATGAAAAAAAGTATAATGTTTTACTAATTAATAGTTTTAATGAACTCGTAGATGTTCGAGATAATTTGCACTCTCCAATTATGTTCTATAATGCTATAGACCATGAAATGTCAAAGTTTTATATTCTAAATGATAATAATTTATATTTGTTTATAGTAACATCAAAAGACATTGATGGTGGTGATAAGAAGAATGAAAAAAAGAAAAATAAAAAATAATAATTCAATTTATTTTGGTTTTATAATAGTCGTTTTAACAGTAATATTCCTAAGTATTGGTTTTTCAGCTTTTCAAAATAAATCAGCAATTGAAGATATAAGTGCTATAGTGCGAATAGATAAGGATGTTAGAGTGACAAAAGTTGTGGTTGAAAGCACAAAAGATGCTACTAGTTATTATGAAGATTATAATGTTTCTAATATTTCAGGTAGTATTGGATTAAATAATAGTAATTCCTACGTAATTTATGATGTTGATGTTTATAATTTTGGTAATGTAATTGTGGGAATAAGTGATGTATCAATTGATAATGAAAATTTAAAATTTGAATTATTAGATTATAACTTAAAAGATAAAATATGTGATAGTAAAGAATGTACTTTAGGAGTAAAAAAAACATTTAAAATTAAAGTATCATATAAAGATAATGCAAATATTAATAATGTTGAAAATAAATTTGTAATAAATTTTAAATTTGGAAGAATCTATAATATTACTTATTATAATATTGCTAATAGTGACAATTTTCCTAAAGAGATAATAGAAGGTGATACATTAAATTTAAATATTTCAAATAAAGAAGATTATCTTATAAAGATATTTATGAACAATAAGTTATTATATAAAGATAATGATTATCAATATATAAACGATAATTTAATAATTCCAAATGTTTCAGGAGATATTCAACTGCATTATAAAATGCCATTATGTCAAAGAGCAACATTACTTCATACAGAGGAGTGTTTAGGAGGGTATTGCTCAGGTATGGGGTACAAAGTTGGTGGTAGTAAAGGAACTTCTACCATTACATATGGTTCATTAGGAACATCCAATATACTTTCACCTGGTGATGCATTTGATTGCGATGTAAATGGTGATGGAATTTATGATTCAAATAAAGAAAGATTTTATTATGTTACTGATATGGAAAAAAATAGTGATATAGCTGTTTTAATTTACTATAATAATGTTAGTGCTGGAGAGCCTGATAACGGAAAATATTATCCATACGACATTTCTAAAGAAAATTGGCACGGACCAAGAACTGCAATAGAACAACTTCCCACTACAAGTCAATGGAGTAATGTACATCTATCAAATACAGAAAGAAAGATAGTAAATGAATATAATACAACTAGTAATAAAGATGGCAATTCTTATCCTGAAGTATTTAGTTATTCGAAGTATTCAGCACGATTTCTAACGTTAGCAGAAGTAAAAAAATTAGTTGATTTTTATATTCCAACTTGGAAAAATGGGGAATTAGACAGTCATCTTTATCTTGTTGAAAATACTAATTTTTCCAAAAAAGATAATTCTAAATTTGATGGATATTGGTTAGAAACTCCAAGAAACACAATGTCAAATCATAGTTGGATAATGTATGCAACCGCAAGGCGTGTTCATAGTATAGAAGTACAAAGAACAGACGTTTTAGTTGGTGTTCGTCCAGTAATAGAAGTAACAAAAACTGATATTTTATATAACTAAATTATCGTTATTATTTAAGAATATAAACTAATTTAGAAAAGCAGAAAATAAATGAAAAAAGATTTACTAGTTAAAATAATTATAGCGGTACTTGTTTTTATACTTATAGATACTTTGTTTATACAAATTATGTTTCAAAAGAAAAAGACTTAGTATTTGAAGCAAGAATTAAAGAAGTAACAGTAATTGATAATGTATATACAATTTTAGTTGAAGAATATGATAAAAAGAAAAAAGAATATACTGTTGAGTATGAATTTGAAATAAATAAAGATACAAAAATAGTTTATAACAATGAAAACAGTACGCCAGATAAATTAAAAGAAAATCAAAAAATAACTATAACCTCATCTGATGTGATATTACCAAGTGAACCAGCTAAATTATCTGATGTTAAAAAAATAGTTATTTTAAAAGATTAATTAGTTTTAAAAGTTTTGCTAAATAAGCAAGACTTTTTTTTGCATTAAAATATATTCCCCTTCAAAGGTAATAAGTGTAAATTATTACATTTCATTAACGGGATAAATGAATGATTCAAATATTAAAACTAAGTGTAAAGTAGATTTTAAAATATTGTTATAAATTTTATTTTGTGCTATCATAAACCTAAGGTGATAGTTGTGTATAATATTGAATATGAATTAAGAACATATGAAAAATTACAAGAAAAAATAAAACAAATTGTTAACGATGAAAATAAATATAGTGTAACTAAATGTGAAGATTTAGGAAAAAGTCCATGTGGATTTCCTATTGAACATTATAAAATAGGTATTGGACCAATTCACATAACTTACATGGGTGGTTGTCATGGTAATGAAATCATCAGTGTTGATTTTGTAACACAGTTAATGAATAATATTGCCAAAGGTAATATGCCTTATTTTAATGATAAAATTTTTACTATAGATTTTATACCAGTTCAAAACCCAGAAGGATATGCAATTACAACATATGCAATTAATTCAAAAACAAAAGATATGTCTAAAGAAGAATTTGAAAAATTTAGTAAAGAATATTACTTAGCTTTTCGTGAAGATGATATCAACGTTACAAAAACAAATAAGTTTTTAAATTTATTTTTGGAAAATTTTAATATAAGTGATCCATATCTAACAACAAACTTCTGGATTTATTTTCAAAACAAAGATATAACCGTCGAAGGATTATTCATGTATTTTGTAAATCATTATGAAGTTGATCACAAAGAATTAATAACATTCTTACAAACTAATTTTACAAAAACAATACCTAAAGAAAGAAATCACACTAAAATATTTAATGATTTAACATTCGATTGCATTCCAGAATTATCTGATTCTCACAAATTACTAAAAGAAAAAGTTAAAAAGTTATATAAAGAAAATAGTTTTCCAATTGGTTCACTTGCTAACTTTTATGCAAACTCTGATGGTGTTAACTTAAATGATAATAATCCATATTTCTATGAAATAATGAAACAAAAAATAGCTGCATCAAAAGTAGTTCTTGGAAATAACAGAGATAATCACATAACAAAAAGTGTCCCTGGACCAATAGGTAATGCAAATTATGATATGAATAAACCATTTTGTTATTCAAGTGAAAATGAAGCAATATTTAAATATTTAAATAATCAAGATGAAAATAGAGAAAATTTTGCATTCTTTAATTGCCATGGAACTGGGGGATTACTTTACATTTATCCAGTTTACAATGAAATTAACAAAAGTGAACCACGTGATTTTTCATTTTACATCAATAACAGATTAGCAACAGAATATACAAATGAAACTGGTAATGCTTACTTAGAAAAAACAGGTAAGTTTGATCCATACAAAACAGCGGGTCATCCATCTCAAATTACTGGTGTAGGTGATGTTCTTCGTAAAAAATACATAGCATCATTCATTCTAGAACTATCTAAAATGGGTGGAAATCCTTTGGCACCATATGGTGATAGAGAAAATAACTATACATTAACAATGCAAGCAAACTTTGATGCATTTAGTAAAACATTAAAAACTATTTTAAGTTTACAAGAACTTTACGAAACAAGCTATACAATGCTTTATGATGATTTTGGTCAAGTTCATTATGAAACATCATCTCGCGGAAGATAAAACAAGAAGTCTTTACACAAGGCTTCTTTTAAAATGCTGTAAAGCTCACAAACTTCTTTACATTTACAAAAATTTTTGTTATAATTTATTCATAATAAAGGGCGTGATTAAATGAAAATGTTATCAAGTGAAGTAAAAACACTACTAGATAAGTTATACAATCTTCGTGGTGAAGATAGTGTAATACTAACAAAAATGAATAAAGAAAGAGAAGAAGCGATTGAAACCGGAGAAAGAACAAAAAATGAAAAAACAGTTCTTTTAGATAAAATCGCTAAACTTACTGAAGAAGAAAAAACACTTCAAGAAGAGGGAGATAAATTATCTTCAATTTTAAGTAGCATAAATAAAGAAGACTTTGCAAATGTTTTAGATAGACTTAATATAGATTTTGATCCATCTACAATAAATGCAAAGATAACAAGTATGTTACCTGATACAATCAAAAAAGTTGTCGAAGAAAATCAAAAAGCTACCGAAGAACTAGAAAGTGTTGAAGCAGAAATGAACAACGCTATTACTAAAGTGGAAGAACTTGGAATTAGAAAAGATGAAGCGTTAAGTAATCAAGAAAAATTAAATGAATATTTCCGTTTAGCACTAGAAGGTAACATTAATATAACCCGTGATGAAATTACAAACCTTTTAGAAAAATTCAATTTCAACGAAGATGAACAAAGGGAAGCTGCTAAAATATTGATGTTCCCAGAAGATGCTTTATATGAATATGATGCACAAACAAAAAGTAGCGAAGGAAAAAGTGGTAAAACAATAACTGAAGTTCTTGTGGAAGCAAAAAAAGAATCATCTCCTGAAAAACAAGAACAAGTTCTTGAAGAAAAAGAAGAACCTAAAGAAGAACCTAAAGAAGAAGTAAAAGAACTTCTAACTGAAGCAGAATCAAATGAAAATTCTTTGGAAAACATCTTTGCGAAAGCTATCGAAGAAGAACACATCGATGAAGAAGTAAAAGAAAAAGTTAATAAAGATGAAAATGAATTAACAAAATTAACTAATCTATTAAATGAATTTAATATTAAAGATATAAGTAAAGAATCTTTAGAAAAAGTACTTGCTAACTATGATGAAGAATTAATACTAAAAAATATTGAAGTATTGAAAAATAAAAATATTGACCTAGAAGTATTAAAAGATAATATTGAAATAATTTATGATAAGGAATTAGAACAAAAACTAAATAAGTTATTAGAAATAGGTAAAGAATCCCGTGACATAAGCTTAATGCCTGAAGTATTAGTAAAATATGATTTAAAAGGATTAAATAATACAATAAATGTTTTAGAAATAAGTGGCTTAGATCCTAAAAAGGTTCCATTACTTGCTTATTAGAAAGGAGTATTTATGAAAAATACGAAAGATTTAACAACACTTTATAAAAGTCTTAAAGAAAATGAAGAAACAAAAAGACCTATTCAATCTGAACCTTGGGTTACATCATTATTATTTGCCCGTGATGAAAACAAAGTATTACTTGATGAATACAATATTAAATTGACCCCAGATACATGGATAGTTTTATCAATTGAACCAGAAGTTTTGAAAAAAACAATTTTACGTGCTAAAGACTTAGGCTTCTTAGAAGCCTATATTCAAAATCCAAGTTATTTAAAATATGATGTTGATGCTGTAATAAAAAGAATATCAGAGTTTGAACACTTAAATATTCCATATAAAAATGAAAAAGGTAAATATCAAACATATCTATTTAGCAAAAGAGCATATGATTATGTAATAAGTTCTATTAATAAAAAAAATGATACAAAGGGTATAATGGATGTTGAACTAAAAGAATATGCAGATCGTGTAATTGAAACATTTGCAATGGAAGATAAAAAAAATGAAATTTATAACAAATTATCTGAAATAGAAAAACAAGGACTTGGAATAAAAGAAACATTAATGGAAGTATTTAAAGGATATAGCGATAACATAGATTATTTAAGTGCAAATATTGATGAAATATTAAATAGTTATAAAGAAGGAAAAGGGAGAGTAGCATGAATTTTTTTGAAAAATTTGGATTTTTGGAAGATGAACAAAAAGAATACGAGGATATCACACCTGAAGAAATAAAAAAAATGATTTCTAAACATAATAAGCTCGTAGAAACTAATCTACAATTCTTAAAAGATTTAGAAATCAATACTTATAAAGAAATATTTATTAATTATCCAGATATGTTTTTAATGGATGCATCTAATTTTGAAAAATATTTTAATAGATACGAAAAAGAAGCATTACAAGAAAAACTAAATACAAACTATAAAGTAGTTAAATTTTTATAGAACCATCTAGGTTCTATTTTTTAATGTATACAAATTAACTTCAGGTTTATTAAATAATCTAAATCTTACCTTTTCAGTACCAATACCACCAGAGATATATAATCTTTTTCCATCTATTTCATAATAATTATCTATATATGTTTTAGCCCAATCTTTCTTTATTAATCCACCATAAAAAGGAATTCTTACTTGTCCTTTTAAAGAATGACCTGCAAATATTACATCAATATCTTTATTAAGTAGATTACTAATATAATCTGGATAATGAGTTAAAACTATATTTAATGCTGTATCATAATTATCAACCATTTCTAAAGCTTTATCAACATTATCTAAATTAGTTAATCCACTTAATTTAATTGGTTTAATATCTTTATAAAATAAATAGGTTGATTCATTATCTAATACTTTAATATCTGAATTCTCTAATATATTTAAATATGTGCTTCGGTCATCTTTATCTCCAATAACAGCATATTTATAAAGAGTAACATTTATATTTTTTAGTTCATTGGTTATATTGTTTATATCTTCTTTTCTTAAATCACTTCCTAATAGATCTCCAGTAAATATAAAAACATCAGCATCTTCATTATTAATACTATTAACTATTTTTTTTAGTCTTTTTATATCTTCAGTGCTACTTATTTTTAAATCACTTAATTGAATTATTTTAAAACCTTCGAAAGAAGTTGGTAAATTATCAACTAATATAGTATCTTCCTTCATTTTAAAACCATTAGAATCAATAAAAAATCCATAAATTCCAATAAAAATAACAAATAAAAATATAATTAATAATACTTTTTTCATAAACATGCCCCAATTCATTTCTCATTAATCATATCATAATTATGATATTTTATCAATTTTTTATTAAAATTGAATTGAAAAAAAGTGTGTTATATGGTAAACTTAAACATAGGTAGGTGTCGATATGAAAAAAGTAAAATTTTTAGTAACTTCTGCACTAAGTTTTATATTTTTAACATCAAGTGTTTATGCTGCATGTAATTATGAAGAAAAAGCAAAATTAAATAACGAAAGTGCAAATGTGAAAGCAAATTATGAAATTAAAGAAAGGGAACTATCTAAAGATGAGTATACAGCACCGCCCGATGCTATACCAATTGATGAACAAGATAGCTATGTTCCCAAAACTGAATACATCGAAGTGAATATTTTAAATTTAACAGAAAACTTATATGTAACAGTTAAAAATGATGTAACTAAGGATGTAAAAACGTATTATTATACTGATGCAACGAATGGAAACATTAAATTTAATTGGAATGAAATTGGCTCAATTGTTAATTACACAATTAAAGTAATGGCATCAAGTTCTTCAGATTGTAATGGACAAACACTTAGAACATTATATTTAACATTACCAAGGTATAATGAATATTCAGAATATGATGTATGTGATAGAATTCCAGATTATTATATGTGTCAAAGATTTGTTACTTATGATGATTTCAAATATGATGATTTCACAGAAAATGTAACAAAAGAAATAGCAAACAGAAATAAAAAGAATGAAGAAAAGAAAAATAATGATAAATGGTATAAAAAGGTTGGTAAATTTATAAGTGACCACAAAACAGCATTTATTATTGGTGGGATTAGTTTGGTTGTAGTTGCAGGCGGAGCAACGTATATAATAATTAAAAAACGTAGGAGAAGTATAATATGAAAAGAATAGGAAATTTATTATTAGTATCATCACTGTCACTCGCATTTGGAGTAAAAAGTGTAAGTGCTCAAACATTTAATGATGGAGATGCTCATTCGATATCCCGTGGAAACTACATTACAATTAATAGTCTTGATGTAGGTAGTGCTAATTATGGTATTTATAAGTATACATTTGATAATGGAAAATATATAGGTTATTGTGAAGATCCACAAAACTTTTCAGGAAAAAATTATTCTGTATCCAGAGAACTCGGAGCAACAACTAATGGTAAAACAATTCAAAACATGGATGCAGGTCTATTAAAAATTATATCTGAAGGATACAACCAATATAATACATCAAAAACAATAAGTGTTGTAACTCCAGAATCAGCACCAAATGCTATATCAATCACTTTAAGTGGTGATGAATTATATGCAGCAACATCAATTGCAGTTCGTGCATATACAACTGGTTTATTTACAACTGGTGCAAAAGGTGCCAAGTATCAATCAGCTATAGATATGGCATCAGCTCATGCAAACTTAGGTGCTCAATGGGCAGCATTATACGGAGAGTATACAGACAATGCAACATATGGTAGTTGTAATGGTGATAGTAATTGTTATAAAAATAAAGTAGATTATGCTTGGTTAAATAAAAATGCAATGTTTAATTATTCGGATCCAAATTCAGCATCATATAAAATAATTTATATGGCACAACAATTATTTAAAGCTGGAGTAATGGATGCATCAAATAAAGCAACAGGTTCTCTACTAACAACAACAGTTAATATTGAATTTAGTAAAAAAACAGAATCAATAAGTAAAACAGATACATCCGAAGAAAAATATGTTTATGCAACATTAAAAATAGAAAACTTACCAGAAAAATTATCAGATGGTAAAGAAGGTAAAGTAGAACTATCAATGCCAACATGTACTGGATGTACAATAAATTCATTCGAAGCTCAAGATGGCGGGGATTACAAACAAGTTGGAATTGGTAACAATATAGCACTTTTACTTGAAGCAAAAGATGGTGTAAGAACTGGTGAAATTAAATTAAGAATTAAAGTTACTCAAGCTGTCCAAGATCAAGAAAACTGTAAAGATGCAACATTAAAAATAGATTTTAAATATAATACAAATCCACAACTAACCGGAGCAACATTAAGTGATAAGAGTAACCCAAATTCACAAAGATTCTTCGTTTTAGATAAACAAGAAGGTGATCAAACAGGTTCTGCTCAAACCAAAATAGGTTGTTCAAAAGCAGCTTGTGATACTGAAATTACTGAACCACTTTGTGATGGGGATGCAATAGCAACTGTAAAAGCTCCAGATAAAATTAAAAGTTGTGTAATCAACAATGTAGATGATGCTGATAACTCATATCAATATACATCGGGTGTTGATAATAAATATTGTAAAGTTTATTGTAAAGAAGATTATGCAAAAATTCAATTAGAACCAGTAGTTAAAGATATCAAGTGTGGTAGTTACTTCAAACTAACAAGTCGTATCGAAGGAAGTAAATCATGCTACACCGGCGGAGAAACAGATGCATCAGCAAGAAATGGTGAAAAGAGTATTGATAAAGATCAATATATTCAAGATGTAATTGATGCACAAAAAACAATGATCGAAGGATTAAATCTTTATCGTAAAGCTAAACAAGCACTAGCAACAGCATCAGATTACAGCATTTCATATGGTTGTGATGGATGTAGTGCTGAATCGTGGACAAGAACTGGTTCATATGTAGGACCTGTTGTTACAAACATTGACTATGAAGAAGGTTTTGTAACATCACAAGAAACTACACAAGGTTTCTTCTATGGAACTAAAGAAAGTGTATCAAATAATACAAGTTATGATTCTGAAACAAAAAGATATGTATGTGTATCAAGTACATGTACACCTGGTACAACTGAAGCACAAGTTATTGCCTTAATAAAAGCCGACATGGCAAAAGGTAAATCAATGATGGAATCAGGATTTAAAGCTTATGAAGCAGCTCACACAGCTTATAATGCTTGTACAACTGGATGGCAAAATAACTTCTTATTTGAACAAAAAATTGGATATTACTATAATGAAAATCGTGGAAATGACGAATACAAGAGTCCATATTATGATATATTAGAAAGTGCTCAAAATAAAGATTTATATTACCTTGAAGGAACAGGTTCAGCTGCACCAAAACCTACATCTAAGATAGAAATTTGGAAAAAGGCAACAGATGATAAAATTGAAACAGGTTCAGATTACACTTTTGACTTATCGATTGAAAATGGTTCTACAGGAAAATATAACTATAAATCAAGTTATGGTGGAACATTTGAAGCAAGAAAATATACAGTATGTAAAGATCCAGAAGGTTCATGTGAAATAAGAGAAGAACAAATTTCTCAAGCAGCATTTGTTAAGAAATATGTTGAAAAAGAACAAGATTATATAACACCAACAGCATTCTATCAAATAGCAGCTAATGGTAAAATAACAGTTAATAGTGGTTACACTGGAGACAAAGTTCAACTTGAAGCATTATTCAATAGCTTACCAGTATCAACTAAAACAGTAGGTGGTGGAATATTCAAACTTAATATTGAATGGCTTGGTGAATTCTATGATAAAGATAATGCCGTTGGAAGACTTATGGATATTCCAGGTGTAGCATGGACAGATAGAAGACAAGGTGGAACAACATTTATGGATAGTCCAAAACATCAAGACTCATTCACCGGAGATTATAAATGTTATTATGAATCTCCATGTAGACCAGATGATTGTCCAAATTGTGACTTCGTTTGTGAAGGTGAAGATTGTGATTGGATACAATGTCCAGAATGTAAAATAGATTGTACAAATTGTATCTTTGATTTAAACAAATTAAATGTTAATTTTAGAACAATTTCAACAACAAACTTCAATTCAGCCAACAGAACATATGGTTATAACTGGATTACATCAAGTAGTATGCAAGCATTACAATTGTTAAATAAGAAAGCTGATGCCACAATAAAAGAAATCGAAGAAGTTAATGAAAGTATCTATGACCCAGAAGGTAAAACATCAGACGGTTCTAGTGCACTTGCATTAAGTATTAAGTTAACTCCACAAGCAATCAGAGAGTTAAAGAACTACAATGAAAAACATTCAAGTGATGGTGGATACATTAATGACTCATTAACATGTTATGATGCTGAAGTTAACGGTAAAACATATAAAAACATCTATTGTTATAGTGAAGTAATAGATGACTTAGTAAAAAATTATGAAGTAACAATTCCAGATGGTAAACGTTTAGATAGCCAAACAGCTAGAGCTGCATCACAAAATCAAAATGGATACTGGGAATTATGGTCTGATAAACACGAATTCATATATAGTGAAAGTGTTATCGGCGGACCTTCATGGAAGTAGGGGTGATTAGTTATGAAAAATGCTTATTGGGCTTATTGGTTAATATTACTAGGAATGGTAATTGTAGTAATTATGTTACTTGTTCAAAATTTAACAACAACAAGTACACAAGATTATTATCTTATCAAAGAAATAACTGAAGCATCACTAGTAGATGCTGTAGATTACTCATACTATCGTGATTATGGGGAAATAAAAATTAATAAAGAAAAATTTTATGAAAGTTTCTTAAGAAGATTTGCAGAAACTGCATCATTATCAACTACTTATACGGTGAGCTTCTATGGAGTATATGAAGCTCCACCTAAAGCTAGTGTTGAAATTAAAAGCAAATCAAATAGTTTCAATGTTGTAGGTGATGCAACAAGCTTAGATATGGTAGAAAGAATAGATGCCGTATTAGAAGGAAATCCAGTTGACTAAATAAGGAGGAATAAAAATGGGAGGAATAAAAAATACATTTAGTAAGTTTTTAACTAATAAAACTACCGTAACAATATTAGGTGTTATTCTTGGTTTAGGTGTTTTAGTAGGTTTTTATACATATCGTGTAAAAAATCAAGTTAATCCTGTTAAAGTACCTGTTGCAAAAAGAGAAATCTTAGCAACTGAAGAAATAACTAAAGATGATATTGAATATATACGTGTAAGTTCTAAGTTTTTAAAGAAAGCTGATGTATATAAAAGTACAACTAATTTAATTGGTAAATATGTAGCAACTGGAACATCTATTCCTAAAGGTGGTATGTTTTATCAAACATTGGTAGTTGAAAAAAAGGAATTGCCTAATGCTATTTTTGATGAAATACCAAAAGGATATACAATTTATCAATTACAAGTAGATAATACAAGTACTTATGCTAATTCAATATTCCCAGGAGATGTCATAGACTTATGGCTTAAAACAACTGAAGATCAATTATTAGTATTCGGAGAATTTATTTCCAATATTAAGGTTCTAGCAGTAAGAGATTCATCTGGACAAAATGTTTTTGATGTAACTTCTGGTAGAAAGCCTGCATGGTTACTCTTTGCAGTTGAAACAGATATGTATCGTTATTTAAAACTAGCTGAGAATATCTCAGGAATGAGTGTTATTCCAGTACCAAAGAATAACTTAGTTAATCCAGATATTGGTTCAACACAATATTCAAGTGATGAAATTAAGGCCTTAATAGATGCACAATCTGAAAGGAAGGGAGCATAACTATGTCAAATATCATAAATAAGATTAGAAACCTTTTATTAAATCGTAACACTGTTACGATTTTAGGTGTACTTGCTGGGGTTATTGCTTTATGGATTGCATATAGCATTACATTAGATAGAGCAGTTAAACCCCAAAAAGTACCTGTTGCCAATAAAGTATTAACAGCAGGTACCATAATTACTAAAGATGATATTGAATATGTCGAAGTAAATGGTGAAGCATTAAGAAAAGCAAGTGTTGTAACATCATCTAGTCAATTAATAGGTTATTATGTTAAAAATGATACATCAATAGCTATCGGAGAAATGTTTTATAAAGCTCAAGTAATAAGTAAAGATAAATTAATTGAAAGAGATTTGGAAAGAGTTCCTGAAAACTTTAAAATGTATTGGTTAAAAGCAAATAATAAAACAACATATGCAAATTCAATATATCCTGGTGATAAAATAGATTTATGGTTACTTACTAAAGTAGATGGTAAATGGATTTATGAAGAATTTATTAAAAATATTGAAGTATTAAATGTTAAAGATGACAAAGGTCAAAATGTTTTTGATGTAACTAGTGGCAGAGAACCTGCCTGGTTATCATTTGCAGTTAATACTGAAATGTATACATATTTAAAAAAGGCTGAATATTTAGCAAATATGACAATATATCCAGTACCAGTAAATAAAAATAATCAAGATGAAGAAGCTAAAACAGAAATTAGCAATCAAGAACTTGTAAAAATAATTGATTCTTTAGCAAGAAAGAACCCTGAAGAACAAAGTATAGAAGAAAATAACAATAATGAATAAAAGAGGTGATTTTTGTGAATGATGCTATATTTTCACAAATAGATTTTGGACCTTTAAAAGAGTTTTTAGAGGAAGATAATATTACAGACGTTTCATATTCAAACGGAGGTCAAGTTTGGCTAAAAACTCTTGATAAAGGTATTTATAGGGTTGAAAGACCTGAGATTAATAATGCTTTAATGGAAAAGCTTGCTTTTCAATGTTCCAATGTAATGGGTAAAACATTTAATATGGCTCATCCATTCCTAGATGCAGAATCAGCAGAATTACGTTTAAATTTCGTACATGAATCAATTGCAACTAATGGAATATGTTGTGTTATAAGAAAGACGCCAGCCAAAATCCGTCTAAATAAAGAAAAGCTTATTAATGAAAAATATGTTACCGAAGATTTACATGACTTTTTAATGACTTGTGTTGAAGGACACTGTAACATCATGGTAAGTGGTGAAACTGGTTCAGGTAAGACAGAACTAGTTAAGTACTTAGCTAGCCACACAAAAGAAAATGAAAAGATAATAACTATCGAAGATACACTAGAACTTCACTTAGACAAGATATTTCCACATAGAGATATAGTTGCTATGAAAACAAATAACATTGCATCATATTCTGATGTATTAGTAACTTGTATGAGACAGAATCCAAAATGGATATTACTATCCGAAGTTCGTAGTGCTGAAGCAGTTACAGCAGTTCGAAACTCAATATCATCTGGGCACAACATTATATCAACAATTCACTCAGATAGAGCATTAAATATTCCAATGCGTTTATATAGCTTACTTGAAAATAGCCAAGATATTGAACAATTCTTAAAATCAATTCATAGATATATTCAAATAGGTATTCACGTAAAAGGTTACATGAGTAAAGAACTAGGTAGATTTCAACGTGAAATAATCGAAGTAGTTGAGTTTTATGTTGATGAAAATAATGAAGCTAAATCAAATATCATATTTAAGAAAAGTCTAGATGGAAAATTTAGTTTTAATAATCCATCAAAATATTTAATAGATTATCTTGGTGTTCAAGGCGTAACCATTAAAGATGATTATTTTGTTAAGTCAAAAGGAAATAATACCAACGAAGAAGTTGTCATTGAAAGCCTATAGAAAGGAGTAAAAATGAAATATTTACCAGAGTTAATAATCCTACTTATTATAGCGATAGTTGTCTTAGTAGCAAGGCGTAATCCCGGTGAAAATGTTTATAAGTTTTTTGTAACAAATGCAACTCGTGCTTATGATAAGTATGCTCCATATTCATTTAAAATGGTAAGAGAAAAAGCCGTAGAACTCGGTCAAGAGTATACCCCACGTCAATACATAAGTCAAATAGTTATTCTTGGAGGTCTTGCTGGTTTAGTTGGTTACTTTTACTTTTATAGTATCATTATAGCAGTAATATACGCAATAGTTGCTATATCAACAATACCATATCTTGCTTATTTAAGACTTCAAAGAGTATACAGTGAATATATATTTGAACAAATTCAAACATATACAACCAATGTTATAATGGAATTTAATACAACTCAAAGTTTTGTTAAATCTCTAGAAGGTGTAAGAGACTCCGGAATCCTTGAAGATCCAGTTTTAAGTGATGTTAAAAAAATGATTGACATGTCATATCAAAATGGAACCATTGATGAATCAATTCAATACTTTAATAATTTATATCCATTTTATATGGTAAAAAATATGCATCAATTATTTTTACAAATAACTAAAGAAGGTGCCAGAGATTCTGGACAAGCTCTTGAAAATATGTCACTAGATATCGACGCCTTAGTTGAAGGAGTATATCGTGACCAAATGGATCGTAATAACTTCCATGCCAAATTTTTAAGATTCGGTTTAATTTTGTATTTCCTAGTTGTTGTTTTAAGATTCATGCTTGGTGAAGAAAACTACATTAAACTGCTTGATACATGGTATGTTCAACTTATACTTCATGCCATAGTTATTATAAATGCTTATTTTTTAATGACTGGAGAAAAGTATTATAACGAAGATGTGGGGGTAGAATAATGCAAATAGAAATAATTATAATAGCTATAATTGTATTTGGGATAATGACAATAACTGGTCAAATAAGTATTAATCAACTCATCAGTGATAATCAAATGCTTTTTATGAAATTAAAAGAAAAAGACTGGGATTTTCTAGTTCGTGCTAAATATGGTAATAATGTTAATCCCGATATACTTTTTAATAAAAGAATAAAGAATGGTCTTATAACTATGGCACTTGGATTTGCCATTATGATTAAAAGTTTGAATAGTGTTAAAATCTTAATTATTGTTGTAGCAGGTTACTATGTATTTAAAACAGGTTATAATGATATAAAAAAATATTATCAAAGACATATGGCAGATATTGATTCAATGTTACCACACTATCTAAAGAACCTAGAAATACTTATTCAACACTATACTGTACCAGTTGCAATAGGTAAATCAATGGCTGAAGCACCGGAGATATTCCGCGAAGGACTTCAAGAAATGATTGATTCAATTAATGCCGGAGATGATTCAATTGATCCATACATGAATTTTGCTAGAAAATATCCAGTCAGAGATTCAATGCGTATGATGAGACTTTTATATCGTTTAAGTCTAGGTCGTCAAGAAAGAAAACAAGAACAAATCTTAACATTCTCAAAATCTATATCTAACTTACAACAAAAAGCTAGAGAAACAAGATATAAAAATCGTCTAGAAAAGATGGAAAATAAAACAATGAGTATGTTAATAACAACTGGTTTTGGTCTAATGATTTTATTAGTATTGGCAGTTGTACAACTAATGGATATATAAAAAAACAAAAAGATATTAAAAATATGTGAATAATTAGTAAAAATGTCTCTACTTTAGAAATAAATAATTAGTAAAAATG
>SAMEA104315427__coassemble_694_pt1 | contig 24842 bp, 32 predicted proteins | sample SAMEA104315427__metabat2_high_PE_043 | metagenome-assembled genome bin SAMEA104315427 (sample SAMEA104315427) | gut metagenome | biome: Monkey gut; feature: monkey-associated habitat; material: faeces | place: China | collected 2013
CTCATCATGAACATAAGTAAACTTAAGAAATTAGTTGTTTTTTAATGCCGATTTTTTAGAAAAATGGGTAATAAAATTATTTTTAGACAAAAATTAAATACTATTTTCTTTGTTTGTTAGTATTGATTTTATAAAACATCTTTTGTACAATTTATATTGTAAGGATTTGTTAATATGAAGCATAGAAATATATTTTTAATAATAATATCAATTAATTATAAATGCAGTGCTAATAACTCTTATTATGATTCTAAAACAACTGCTACTAGTAATTGTACAAATTATTGTCCTTCAGGGTCACTTCATAATAGTAAATGTTATAAATTAGGTTAAAATAAAAGTCTTCATATTCTTTTTGAAGACTTTTTCATTAACTAATACTAAGTTAGTAAGAGAATGTACATAGATGAAAATGATTATCATTTTGCTTTTAATTGTAAAATAAATATTGCAATTTGTTAAATTTATGAATTTTTCTTTCTTTTAAATTTGTTGATAAATTTATCCCCGATTAATTTATTTAATAAATCTTTGTTTAGTAGATAATAAATTATTAAAGATAATATACCTATGATTGCAAGTGCAATAAGCTCTGGTAGTTTACCAGTGACGTGTGTAAATACTATACTTCTTAATCCAATACAAATTATTACTAAGATAACTATTGTTACTATTAGTTTTGGGATAGATTTTATAGTATCTGTATAGTTAAAGTTATATTTGTGTTTTAATGTGTAAAGTGGAATAGCAAGTGATAGTAAATAACCAATAGTTGTAGCAAGTATTGCACCATAGAATGGATAAATACCTATTTTATTAAATAAGAATATAAGTGGTATATCTAATATTGTTTTGGTTATTAAACCTGTTGCACATGAAATATAAATTAATTTAGTTTTGGATAAACCTTGAAGCGCACTACATATCATTATATATGCTGAATCAAGTATAGCAAGTAGTATAGTGTATTTAAATATTAATGGTCCATAGAAACTTTCTCCATAAAATATTGTCCATACTTGTTTTGAAAAAATACTTAAGAATATTGAAAGAGGTAATATTACATAAAGAAGAACTTGTAAAGTTTTATTAAATTGGATGTTTACTTCTTTCATATCCTTTTTAGTGTAAGATTCTACGATTGTTGGAATTAAGCTTATAACTAAGCCAGTAGCTATGGCTGTTACAACACTTACTAGTTTGCTTCCCCAGGTGGTAAATACTGATGAAATTGTTTCAATATCTTGAGCTGGATAACCAATCCAATTTAATCCTTTTATTACAAGAATCATATCAACTGTATTATAGATGCTGTTTGCAACATTAATTACTATGAAAGGGATACAATAACCAATTAGTTTTTTAAATATGGCTTTTTTTTCTTCTTTTGAAACTTCTTCATAAGTTGTAAATAATTCATCTTTTGCTTGATTTGTTTTGATTAGTAAATATGCATAAGACACTAATGCACCAGCACAGGCACCGAATACTGCGATACCTACAGCTTGAGCAGTTGTTAAGTGAAATACTTTTAAAGCAACATAAGAACCAATTATTATAACTAAGACTCTTACAAATTGTTCAATTACTTGACCAATTGATGGAACTGTTATGTAGTGATGTCCTTGAAGATAACCTCTGGAAATTGAAAGTATTGGAACAACTAATATTGCAAATGATACACATCTAATTACAAATGCTACATCTGATACAGTGTTTCCTCCAGTTAAGTCACCTACAATTGCATTAGCTATTATGTTAGCTCCGAAAAAACAAATACAAAATGATATGATTGAAAATATTCTTATTAACTTTTTTGAATAGTTGAACATGTATGTTTTTTCTTTCATTTTACCAAGGGTATTGTATTCACTAGTAATTTTACTGATAGCTAGTGGTATACCTGCGGATGATATAATTAAAAAGAAATTGTATATGTTATAGGCATAACCATATAAGGAACCTCCGTTTTCTCCGATTATATTGTAAAATGGAATTACATAAAGTACTCCGAGTATTTTTGATACAATTATGGCGATGGTAGCAATTAGTGCTCCTTCGATAAATTCGTTTTTTTTCAAAAAAATCATCTCCGTCTTTAATTATTATATTAAAATTATGGTCTACTTGCAAGGAATGTAGTTAAATTTAATGTAAAGTAATAGAAAAGGTATGTTGAAAGTAGTTTATTAATTGGAAATTCTTTGATATAATTATGTTGGAGGATTATATTCTATGAAGTTTATTGAATTAAAAAATGTAAATAAAACCTATAAGAATGGAATTACTGCCATAGCTGATTTATCTGTTGGAGTTGCTAGGGGAGAATTCGTTTTTGTTATTGGTTTAACTGCTAGTGGTAAGTCTACTTTTATAAAGATGCTTTATAGAGAAGAAAAACCTACGAGTGGTACTGTTTATGTGGGTGGTTTAAATGTTGGTAAACTAAGAAATGGTAAAGTTTATAAATTAAGAAGAAAAGTTGGAATTGTATTTCAAGACTTTAAGTTGTTACCTAGACTTACGGTATATGAAAATGTTGCATTTGCTTTGGAATGTATTGGTATGAAGGGTAATGAAATTAGACCTAAGGTATTAAATGCTTTAGAAAGAGTTGGATTAAAAGAAAAGGTTAGATCTTTTCCAGGGGAATTATCTGGGGGAGAACAACAAAGAGTTTGTATTGCTAGAGCAATAGTAAATGAACCAAAGTTATTAATTTGTGATGAACCAACAGGTAATTTAGATCCCGAAACTAGTGAAGAAATTATGAAAGTTTTAGATAAAATTAATAAAGAATTAGGTACAACAATAATTATGGCTACTCATGATAAAGATATAGTTAATAATATGAAAAAAAGAGTTTTAGTTATTAACCATGGGGTATTAGTTGGTGATTATGAGAAAGGAAGTTATAAGACAAATGAGGGCATGTAGAATATTTTTTAGAAGTATAAGAGATGCTTTCAAAAGCGTCGTTAGAAATTTTTCTTTAAGTTTTGCATCAATTATGTGTACAACAATAACACTTATTTTAGTGGCTGTTGCTATGGTTGCTGCAGCTAATGTTAATAATGCAACTAAGTTAATTGAAGATGAATTAACTGTGGTAGTTTATCTAAATGGTGATGTAACTAGTGAACAAATTGAAAATATAAAAACAGAATTAAATAGTTATAAAAATGTATTAGAAACTACATATAAAAGTAAAGATGAATGGAAGTTAGAGATGAGTGAATATGATGATTCATTTAAAACCGTTTTAGATTATTTAGATGAAAATCCATTGAATGATTCATTCGTTGTTAAAGTAAAAGATGTTAAGAAGTTAAGTGAAACTAGTGAATTTATTAAAGGTATTGAGGGAGTAGATACTGTTAAATATGGAGAAGGCATGGTAGAAAATGTTATTTCTGTATTTGATGTTATTCAAAAAGTTGTACTTGTTGTTGTTATAGCTTTAGTTTTAGTAACTGGTTTCTTAATTAGTAATACTATTAAACTTACTATATTTAGTAGAAGAGGAGAAATTGAAATAATGAGACTTGTTGGTGCAAGTAATATTACAATTAAACTGCCTTTCTTATTTGAAGGTTTTATAATTGGTGTAGTTGGTTCAATAATACCTATTTGTATTACTATATATGGTTATGTTATTTTATATTCTAGAATGCATGGTAAGTTATTTTCAAATATGATTATGCTTATTAAACCATATCCATTTGTATTTAATATTTCATTAATTTTACTTGGTATTGGTGCTTTAGTTGGTATGTATGGAAGTATTAAAGCTGTTAGAAAGTATTTGAAGGTGTAATTATGGGTATTAAAAAATTATGTGAATACTTTATAAGATATATGTTGGCAATTACGATTGTAGTTTCATGTTTTTTGGTAAGTCCCGATGATGTAGATGCTGCATCAAGTAGTAGTGAACCAACAACACTTGCTGAGTTACGTCAGGAACTTGCTAAGTTACAAAAGAAAAAAAAGGATTTAGCTAATCAGAAAGCTTGGACACAAGCAGAAAAGAATAAAAAGAATCAAGAGATACTTAATGCTAAAGATGAAATAACCAATTCTGAAAATCAAATTACTTCGTTAAAACAAGAAATTGAAAATACTAAAGTAAAGATTGAAGAATTAAATAAACAAACTGAAGATTTAATGAAGTTTTATCAAGAAATGACGGGTAGTAATGCTTATTTAGAGTTTGTTAGTGAATCATCTAGTATGACTGATTTAATAATGAGAATTGATGCAGTTAAAAAACTAAGTGAATTTAATAAAAACAAACTTGAAGAAATGGAAAATTTAATTAAATCTAATGAACAAAAAAATGTAGATTTAGTTAATTATGAAAAACAACTAAATAGTAATATAGTTAGTTATGAAAAGAAAATTGAAGAATTAGATACTAGTTTACTTAATTTAGTGGATATTGGTGTTGATATTAATGATGAAATTGATATAGTTACTAAGAATATAAATCATTATAAGTCACTAGGTTGTGGTGAAAATCAAAAATTTACAGAATGTGCTAAGTTTGCTTATAATGGGACTTGGTTAAAACCTGTTAATAGTGGGATGGTAACTAGTTTATTTGGGTTAAGAACTTTAAATGGTAAGACTGGTTCTCATAGCGGTATTGATATTGGTGTTCCTGAAAAAACTCCAGTGTATTCTGCAACAAATGGTAAAGTTGTTTATTTGGTTAATTCAAGTAATTCTAAAATGTGGAGATGCGGTGGATATCAAGTTTATATTGAATCTGTTGTTGATGGTAAAGTTTATGTTATGCTTTATGCTCATTTACTTTCTTATAATGTTAAGTTATATCAAAGTGTAACTAATCAAACTATTATAGGTTATTCAGGTGGTCATAGTACATCAGCAAAATATGGTGGTTATGATACTTGTACTTTTGGTGCTCATTTACATTATTCTGTATCTGAAGGTAACTGGACAAATTGGGCAACATTTTATAAGAAGTTAATTAATCCACCAGGATTTCCAGGAAAAGGAGTAAAGTTCTATTCAAGAACACAATGGTTTAAATAATGAATATAGATACCTTAGTAGTTGGTGATTTACAAGAAAATTGTTATGTTTGTACAATAGGAAGTAATACATTTATTGTAGACCCAGGGGATGAAGTAGAAAAAATTATTGATGCATGTAAAAAGAAAAATGTAAAAGAAATACTTGTTACTCATTATCATTTTGATCATATTGGAGCTTTAGATAAATTAAAAGAATATTTTGGTTTAAAAGAAAATACTAAAAGTGGTTACTTTGATTATGAAGTTATATTGACACCTGGGCATACCAGTGACAGTAAATGTTTTTATTTTAAATGTGAAAAAGTATTATTTAGTGGGGATTTTTTATTCTATCATACGATAGGGAGAACTGATTTACCATCAGGGAGTGATATTGATATGATAAAAAGTTTAGAAAAAATATCTAAGTATCCGGATGATTTAATTGTTTATCCGGGGCATGGTCCAAAGACAAAACTTGGAGTAGAAAAGAATAATTTTAAATATTACTATTAATAAAAATCAACCTTGATTGGTTGATTTTTATTTGTTTTTTAAAATTGATTTATTGTACGGTTTTCTTTCATCTGTTCTATAAGTTAAATAATCAATGCTTGTTTTGTAGTAGTCTGCTAGTATGTTTATTTTTTCTAATGGAATTGAGTTGATTCCTAGTTCATATTTGTTGTATTGTTGTTGAGTTACCCCGAGAATGTTTGCTATATCCTTTTGATATAAATCATGGTCTTCTCTTATTTCTTTTAATCTTGATATATTCATTGTTACACCTCAAATAAATTTTACTATACAACTTTTGATTGTATTGACTTATACAACCTCAGGTAGTATAATAAATTTATAATACAACCTAACGTTGTGTATGGAGGTAAGGATGAAAAGAAAAATATTGGTGATACTTGTTATTTTTACTTTACTTTTCTTTTTTTGTAATTATCACGCAAAATATAAAATAGTACCAGAATATTTGGACTATGTGAAACATAATGATATGTTATCGATGATGATTGAACAAACTGTTGGAGCTGGTGATTATCAAATGTCCACTCAAAGGGATTGGCCAAAGGATGGTTATATTTTTAATGCTGAACTTTCAAAATGTGAAAATGGTGGAATTCTTTTATGGGATGATATAAATAAACGAGTAACAATGAAAGGCAATGTTTCTGATAAGTGTTATATTTATTTTGATAAATATAATTTAGCAGTAATTGATAATATTGATACTTCTGCTACAATTAATTCCATAACTGTTGTAATTAAAGCTACTGCTGGAAACAATATTATTAGTAAATATTATTTTTCTATTAATGATGGAGATTGGATTGAAAATGAAACAAACAGTTATACATTTACTAATCTTTCCGAAAACACAAATTATAAAATAAAAGTAAAGTGTTCTGATAGTTTGGAAAAATATAGTAATGAATTTGTTGAAAATATTAACACTTTATCTTATACTCTTCCAACAATAACTAGTGTTTCAACAACTGCAACATCTGATTCTATAAAGGTTACTATTAATGGTAAAAATGGAGCTGGAAAAATAACTAAATATTATTTTTCTGTTGATAATGGTGTGACTTATATTGAAAGTACTACAAGTACTTATACATTTAGCAGTCTTTCTCTTGGAACATACAATATTAAAGTTTATGTTAAAGATTCCAATGGTAGAGATAGTAATATTGTAAGTAAAAGTGTTGTTGTTAAAAATCCAACTTTAGCCGAATATATAATATCTAAATATACAGGTGTTCAAGGAGAAAATGGACTATATTATCATAATTATAGTTTAACAAATGGAGCAAGTGATAACTCATATAGATATGCAGGCGCTAGTAGTGATGTAAATAATTTTATTTGTTTTAGTACTTCTTCTAGTTGTTCTGATTACAATTTATATAGAATAATTGGTGTTTTTAATAATAAGGTAAAAATTATTAAATATTTGGATGAAAGTTCCGATTCTTGGTCTGAGAATAATTCAAATACTTGGTCGACATCTGATTTAAATACATATTTAAATGGAACTTATTATAATCGATTAAGCAATAATTTAGCTAATGTTATAACGACTACAACGTGGAAAGTTGGAGGAAATACGTATGATAATATTGGCAGTTCAAATGCCAAAAAAGTCTATGGTTATGAAATAACTAATCCTGTAACGACAAATTCAACTGACGGAAAAACTGAATATAGTGCAAAAATAGGGTTAATGTATGTAAGTGATTATATGTATGCTGTTCCTCAAGACAAGTGGACAACTTCTGCATCAAAATATGGAAATCTAACGTCAGTAAATTGGATGTATTTAGGTGATGATGAGTGGACAATTTCTCGGCAAGCAGATTCAACTGGATATGTTTACGATATTGATACTGGAAACATAAGTCGTAATGTCTTTGTGAATTGTACATTAAAAATAAGACCCGTTTTTTTCCTTAATCAATATGTAAGTTATAAATCTGGAACTGGTACTCAATCTGACCCATTTTTAATTAATTAAAAAGAATCAACCTTGATTGGTTGATTTTATTTTTAATATGTTTTTTCTGAATATGCATGTGAGTATATGATTGGTTCCATAAATTCTACATAGTTTAGGTAAAGTATTCTAATTAAGTACCATAAATTATTGGTATTATCTCTGATTATTAAATGGTCTTTACCTGCTTCTTCGATAATTCCTTCATATACTTTATTTTGCCATGCACTACTATCTGGATATGAAACATAAGCTTTTACCTTTCTTCCTTTGTTAAGTCTTAGTATGTTTTCAATATAACTTTGTTCATTATAAACGTAATTTTCTTTGTTAACATCAGTTATTTGCATATTTCCTGGTGGTGTTTGATAACCTGTTGATGGAAATGTTGGATTTTGGTAATAGTTACCGTTCATTTTAAAATTCACCTCATAACAATATATGTTTTAATTGAAAAAATATAGCAAATAGTTTATAATTAATATAGAAAAGTGGGTAATAAAAATGGAAAAAATAAATTATAAAGAAATAATATTTGATGGATGTTCATTAGTTTTTGGATTATTCTTTTATGCATTATGTTTTAATTTGTTTTTAACTCCGAATGATTTAGTAGTATCTGGTTTTAGTGGGGTATCTATTGTTATGCAAAAATTATTTGGATGGACTCCATCTGTCTTTTTGCTTATTGCAAATGTCATATTACTTATTATTTGTTTTATATTTCTTGGTTGGAAAACTACGAAAAAAAACATAATTGGTTCTTTATTGTATCCATTAATGGTATCTATATCACTACCAGTTGCAACATTTTTAAGTAAATATATAGTTACTGAAGATTTTTATTTAACACTATTATTTGCAGTTGTTTTATATGGTGTAAGTAGTGGATTTATTTATAGAAGTGGATTTACTGCGGGAGGATCTGACATAATAATGCAACTAATAAACAAATATTGTAATGTTTCTGAATCAAAAGCATTGCTTGTTGCAAATGGTTTTATTATTTGTTCTGGGATGATTGTTTTTGGATTTACTAAAGCTGTTTATTCATTTATTATATTATATTGTTCAACATATTTTATTGATAAGATTATGTTTGGCATATCTGATAGTAAGTTATTTTATATTTATACAAGAAAGACTAGAGCTGTTAAGAAATTAATATTTGAAGAATTTAAAACTGGGTTTACTACGATACCTGGTACTGGAGGATATTCACATAAAAATGGGGTACTTATTATGTGTGCAGTTTCTAACAATGATTACTATTTACTTAAGAATCGTATTCTAGAAATTGATCCATCTGCATTTATTATAATAGACAAATGTTATGAAGTTAATGGAGGAGTTAAACGAAGTAATATTCCATTTTTGTAATATTTGTGGTACACTAATGGTGTGATTGCTTATGAAAAAGATTGTTATATTTGGAGGAGGCAGTGGTCTTTCTCAACTTTTAAAAGGAATAAAGCTATTTCCAGTGGATATTACTGCGGTAGTATCTGTTGCAGATAATGGGGGAAGTACTGGTTTACTAAGAAGGGAATTAAATATACCTGCGGTTGGTGATATATCGAAGGTTATGCTTAGTATGTCTGAATCTAGTCAAGATGTTATTGATTTAATGAATTATCGTTTTACTAAGTCAAAGAGTTTAGGAATACATTCAGTTAAAAACTTGCTCTTGATGGCTTTGATGGATTTAAAGGGTAGTTTTGCTAAAAGCTTACCTGTTATGGAAACTCTTTTGGATGTAAAGGGAAATATTTTGCCTTTGACTGAAGATAATGTTAATTTGGTAGGTATTACTACGAATGGTAAAAAGGTTTATGGAGAAACTCAGATTACCAAGTGTGCTAAAAAAATAATGGAAGTAAAATATGATAAAGATATTGTAGTTAATCCTGATGTTATTGATGCAGTTAGAGATGCTGATTTAATTATATTTTCATCAGGAAGTTTGCTTACAAGTATTGTACCTCATTTAATTGATAAAACTTTAGTTAGAGAAATAAATAATGCTAAAGCTGAAAAGATGTATATTTGTAATTTGTTTACTCAACCAGGAGAAACAGATGATTTTAGTGTTAAAGATCATATTATGTATTTAGAAAAGTACTTGGGAAAAGGAAGTATTGATATTGTTATTGCTAATAATGAAGTAATAAGTAGTAATTTAGCTAATAGGTATGCAACACTTGAACAAAAAGATCCAGTTATTTTAGATATGCATGAGTTTGATGATAGTGATATTTATGTTATCCAAGATAAGTTATTTACTACACAAGATGGTGTTTATAGACATGATTCTTTAAAGACTGGATATTTAATATTTTCTTATTTGATGGATGGTAGAAAATGACATTTACAACGAGTTTAAAAGAAGAAATATCAAAGAATGATATTAATGTTATTGAAGCTAGGTATGAACTTAGTGCATTTTTAAATAGTGTAGCTAAGTTTAATAAAGATGAGATATTAATTACTTTAGAAAATGCTAGTATAGCTAGGATGATATATAAAGAGATTAAAGAAATATATGGGATTAATCCAAGTATTGTGGTTAGAATACAAAAAAGATTTAAAGTGAAACAAATATATATTTTAAGAATAATAGAAAAAATTGATTTTATTAAGAAAGATATAAGTGTAGGTATAAAAATAAATGTTGATGATTTAGTTAGTGATGAAGAGAAAATTGCTTTTATTAAAGGAGCTTTTTTGGCAGTAGGTAATGTATCAAATCCAAGTACAAGTGGTTATCATTTGGAATTTATATTTACTAAAGAACGTCTTGCAAAGCAAGTGCTTAATTTGTTAAATTATTTTAATTTGAAAGCTAAGTTAATAAAAAGAGGTTATAAAAATATAGTGTATATTAAAGCTAGTGAATGTATAAGTGATTTAATAAAGATGTTTAAAGCAACAAATTCATTATTTTATTTTGAAGATATAAGAATATATAGAGATCATAAGAATATGGTTAATAGATTAAATAATTGTGAGATTGCTAATCAAGAAAAGACATTTAGAACTGGACAAGCACAAGTGGAAGCAATTAATTATTTAATTAGTCATGATTTAATTGGGTTGCTTGATGAAAATACGAGAATTGTTGCTAATGCTAGAATTAAGTATCCGGAGGTTTCAATGCAAGAACTTGCTGATATAGTAACACTTGAATATAATTATAAAATTGGTAAGTCTGGTATTAATCATCGTTTTATTAAGATAAATAATTTAGTTAAAAATCATAAAGAAAGAAGTGGTAATGATGAAAGTAAGATTAGCTAGTGAAATTCAACCAGATAGTATTTTAGATGGTAGTGGAATTAGAACTGTAATATGGTTTCAAGGATGTTTACATAATTGTTTGGGCTGTCAAAATCCAGAAACTCATGATATGAATGGGGGATTTTTAAAAGATGTTGATGAGATATGTAGTGAACTTAAGTCTTTGAAGTATCAAAGTGGTATCACTTTATCTGGTGGAGATCCATTTTTTCAACCTAAGGAAGCATTATATATTGCAAAGTTTGCTAAATCTATTGGGTTAAATGTCTGGGCTTATACAGGTTTTACGTATGATGCATTAATTAATGGAGATAAGGATAGATTGGAATTGTTAAAAAATGTTGATGTTTTAGTGGATGGTAAATTTGTACTTGATAAGAAAAGTTTAGCTTGTAAGTTTAGAGGTAGCACTAACCAAAGGTTAATTGATGTTAAAAAGTCTTTAGAAAAAGGAGATGTTGTGTTATATGATGTTTGATGAAAAGATAAATTATTGTATACTTCATAATAATCCTGATGAAAATTTTATTAATAAACTCGGTAGTATTCCTGTTGTTAAAGATTTAGAATTTAATAAGTTGGTAGAAAGGCTAGAATTTTTTCCAAATAAACAAGTTATATTTAATGAAACATTGTATGGCTTAAAACTTGATGAAAAGATGAAAATATTTAAGTTGTTAAAAAAGCAAAATATATCATATATAAATGTAACTAGTAATGTTGAAGATGCAATATACTCTGATTATATATTTGTTTATGATGGAAATAAGTTAGTCTTAGAAGGTAATAGAAATGAAGTTTTAAAAGAAGAAAAGACTTTGAAAAGACTTGGGTATGGATTACCTTTTGTAGTTGATTTATCTATTCAACTTAATTATTATGATATATTTAATAAAGTTTATTATGATTTAGATGAATTAGTGAGGGCTTTATGGAATTAGAAAAGTTAAAGGGAAATATTATTGGTGTTATAAGTGATGATTATGGACTACTGAAATATCAGGGACTAATGGTTAAGGATATTGTTAAAAAAAGAAGTTTAGATGCGTTGAAAATGGCTGGACTTACGCCAGAGTATATGGATAAATTATTTGATAAATTGTCATATAGAGATAAAAACAAAGTAATACTTGCAAGTAAGTTACAAGATAAGGTTATAATACTTAATAATTTTAGTAAAGGATTAACTAGTAAAGATATAGAACATTATAAGAAGTTATTTAAAAGAATAGTTAGTTATAATAGAAAGATTATATTAATTGATAAAAATAGTGAAATGTTTATTAATCTTGTTGATAAGTTTTATGTTATTAACAAAGATATTGTATATGAAACAGATGACATATTTGATAATAATTTAAGTAAGTATATTGAGTTACCTGAGATTGTTAAGTTTAATAACAAAAGCAATGATTTAGGTGTTAAAATAAATCATTATAAAGAATTAGATGATTTATTAAAAGCAATTTATAGGATTAAGTCATGAGATATTTAATTAGATTTAGTTATGATGGAACTCTTTTTCATGGATTTCAACGTCAGAAGAATGTTAAAAATGTTCAAGGATTATTGGAACAAACACTAAGTGGTTATTTTGGACAAGATATTCTTATTAAGGGAAGTGGAAGAACTGATGCTGGAGTTCATGCAAAGTGTCAATGTGCTCATTTTGATACATCAAAAAAAGTTACTTGGAAAGATATAAAGTGTATTAATAAGATATTAAATGGAGAAATTGTTATAAATAATTTAAAGTTGGTGGATAATAATTTTCATGCAAGACATGATGTTAAGAAAAAGACTTATGTTTATAAAATAAATGTTGGTAAGTATAAAAGTAATTATGAAGGATATTATTATCAGATTAAGTATGATTTAGATATAAAGAAAATGAGGGAAGCTAGTAAAGTTTTTGTGGGAGTACATGATTATAGAAACTTTGTAAGTGGATATAGAGATGATTATGAATCTGTTATATATAATATAAAGATAAGTAAGTTTGGTAATATTCTTACATTTAAATTTGTTGGTGCTGGGTTTTATCGTTATATGGTAAGACATTTAGTTGGAGCCTTAGTTGATGTTGGGAAAGGTAAAGTGGATATAAACACTATTTATGGTATGATTGATAATAAAGAATTTACTAAAAAATTATGTGTTGTACCTGCATGTGGGTTATATTTGACAGACATTAAATATTAGACTTGATAAGGAGGATATTTTGGAAGTATTAGATGTAGTAACTTTAGATAATAATAAAAAATATACTGTTTTAGATATATCAATAATTGGAAATATTAAGTATATTACTTTGGTTAATGTAAGTGATAGTGATGACATCTTGATATGCAAGGAAAAGGTTGTTGGTAATGAGGTAATTCTTGCAAAAGCAAGTGAGGATGAAAGGAATAAATTGGGTAAAAAATTAATTAATGATATAAGAGGTGTAGGTTATGGAAGAAGAATTTAGAGTAATAAATATTGAAAAATATAAGAGGAATGTAAAACAAGATAAAGTATTAAATAACGTTATTAAAGTTTTAACAGTGGGTTTAATGATTTGTGGTAACCATATTATGGTTGATGATGTTAATGCAAAAACTATAGCTATAGAGTTATTTACTATTTTTGGTGGATATTTAGTAAACTATGAAGTATTTAAAGAAACTATTAAAAGAAAGATAATGATTGAAAAATATGAAACAGAAGAAAATATAAAGAATCTTGATTATCCCGAAGATTATATAGATGAAGTACAAGATAAGATTTATTCAAAGACATTTAATTTATCAGTTAAAAGTGCGATTCATTTTTTAGTACTTGCTTTAGCTGTATTTGGTAATACTTTGTTAGTGGGACCTATGCAAGATTTAGTGCTTGCTATTGGTGGTTTAGCTACGACGAATATAATTGAGGGATATGTTGATAAAAAATATTTATTTAAAAGAGCAGATGAACTTGATGATGAAGTAAAGTTAATAAGAGAAAAAAAGGGAAGATAGAGAATATTTAATTAAAGAAATTGATTAGTTTAAAAAAGTTTAATTATACTGGTAATGAGAATTATTTAGTAACTCTAGCTATGCTGGGACATTTTTGTTTATGGCGTGTGCTAATACTCCGTGGGTAAATATATTTACATGTTTTACATTACAAGAAATTGGTGGTTTAATATCTGGTTATTTAGCCACTAGATTAATTGATAATACATTATTAAGTTCAACATATTATAGGTTAAGTGGAGATAATCAAATATTACTTGATTTAGATGATTTAAGAAGAGAGAAAGGGCATAAGTAATTGTGTCTTTTTCTGTTGACTTTTTATTATTTTTTTGGTGATCTTTAAGTATGATAACAGGAAGTAAAGGCGGTAATTGTGTTTAAGTTTTTAAAAAGAAATTTATTTGTTATAGTGTTTATAATATTTGTGTTTACGTTTGTCTTTATTAGAGGTAGTAAAACTTTGGATGAATTTCATCAGTCTCAAAAAAGACAAGATTATATGGCTTTAAAATGCGAAAGTGATTTAAATGATAAAGAACATGAATATAGTAATGATTATATTGAATATTGTAATAGAATGATGTCATATAAAAATAATAAATATAGTTTTTACAATTATTTTAGTGATATGTTAGTTGATAAATGTGGATTTTTAAATTATTTAGGTTTTTTAATTGTAGTAGTTCCTGCACTTTATTATGTTTGTAAGTTGCTTAAAAATGGTTATATTGTGAATTATTTAACAAGAAAAAATTATTTGAGTTTTTTAAAATGTTTATTTGGAAAAGCTTATCAGTTTGTATGGATATTGCCGATGCTTGCTTTTGTATTAATTGCTCTTTCGTTAAAAGATGAAGTAGTTCAAAATAATTATACAGTTTTAACAATATGGATGAGTGATATTACAAATAATATTTATCTATTTATTATTTTGTACTTAATTAATATATTTATGTATTCTTGTATATATATAAATTTAGGTTTAATAGTTGCAAGGTATCAAAATAATTATTTTTTAAGTTTAGTTTTATCTTACATAATTTTATTTGGAATAGAGTTGTTCCTAGAATTATTTAGTACGACGAAAGTGTGTAATGTTATTTTTGGAGATTATTGTGGTGGACCATTTTTAAATATTATGAATTCGTTTACCTTTAATGATGCTTATGGGGTTTCATCGGTAATGTTATTTTCATTTGTTATGTTAGTTATTAGTTTTGTAGGTGTTTTCTTAGCATATAGGAATCAAGAAAAGTTAGTTATAAAATCTGAAAGATATTGGAGGTCAAAATGAAAATAGATGTTAAAGATGTTTGTAAGAGTTTTCATAAAAAGCAAGTATTAGATAATGTTAATTATACATTTATATCTGGTAATATTTATGGACTTAGTGGTATAAATGGTATTGGTAAAAGTGTTTTGTTAAAAATTATATGTGGTTTATATAAACCTAGTTCTGGTTGTGTTTTATATGATGGAGTTAAAATTAATCAAGATTTAGTTATTAAATCTAATGTCAGAGCTTTGATTGATACACCATATTTCTTTCCTGAGTTAACAGGTTTTGAAAATTTAAAAGTATTATCAAAAATAACAAATAAGATTAATGATGATGATATAAATAAAGCTTTAGATATTGTTAATTTAACTTGTGAAAAAGATAAGTTATATGGGGATTATTCATTGGGTATGAAACAAAAATTAGGTATTGCTCAGGTTATTATGGAAAATCCAGAAGTAATAATATTAGATGAACCATTTAATGGAATTGATAGTGAAAGTATTTTAAAAATAGATGAGTATTTAAAAGAAATGAAGAAAAATAATAAAATAATAATTATAACTAGTCATATAGCAAATAGTTTAGAAAAGTTGTGTGATACCATATATAAAATGGGGTAATAATATGATATATCAATTATGTGTGTTACGTGATTTAATTAAGAAAAGTTATTTGAAGTTTTTTGGAGTTTGGTTGTTATTCCTTTTTATAATATTTAGTTTGGTGATTGTTTCTCCGGTTGGAGTAAGATTAAGTGATTTTTACTTTCTTTTGGGCGTTTTTTATAATTATGATGTTACATTTTTGGAAGTTTTATGGATTGGATTTCAACTATTAAGTTTAATATATATGTTTTTGCTCTTTTTAGAATTTGAAAAATATAATTCAAGTGAATTTCTTTTGCTAAGATGTAAGATGAGATGGGTGTTAATTAATAAATTGTTGATATTTAGTTTGTTTATTACTTTGTTTAGATTAATGTTTTTTGGAGTTTCATTTTTAGTTTTACATAATAGTGTAGTGTTTGATTGGTTTTGTTTTTGGCAAAATTTAATTTTATACGTTGGTACCATTTTTGTTGTATTTTTGCTATATTTAGTAACTTTTTTACGAAATATATGAAAAATAATCACAAATTGCTTAAAAACATTTGACTTTTTGTCATTTTTTTCATATAATTTTAATCGGTACATTTTATTTATGTGATTTGTTTAGTCGTGGGAAAATTAAACATTGAACGTAGTGGAAGGAATTTGAATATGAAATCATTTATGCAAAAAAAGGAAAATATCGAAAGAAATTGGTATGTTGTTGATGCTGAAGGTAAGACTTTAGGTCGTGTTGCAACACAAGTTGCTCATGTTTTAAGAGGAAAACATAAAGTAACTTATACTCCATATGTTGATTGTGGTGATTATGTAATTATAGTTAATGCTGATAAAGTAGTTTTAACTGGAAACAAGTTAGATAATAAGAAATATTATAATCATAGTGGCTTTCCAGGAGGATTAAGAGAAAGAACAGCTAAAGAAATGATCAATAATTATCCAGAAGAAATGGTTGAAAGAGCAGTTAAAGGAATGCTTCCTCATAATAGATTAGGAAGAGCTATGGGTAAAAAATTATTTGTTTATAGCGGACCTGATCATAAACATGAAGCTCAACAACCAAAGACTTTGGAAATTAAATAGGAGGAATTATGGCTAAGAAACAAGAATGGACAGCTACTGGTAGAAGAAAAAGAAGTGTAGCAAGAGTAAGATTAGTTGGTGGTACTGGTAATATCACTGTAAATGGTGTTGATGTTAATGATTATTTTCCATTTGCAACATTAGTAATGGATTTAAAACAACCATTAGTTGCAACTGGTAATGAAAATAGATTTGACATTGATATTAATGTTAATGGTGGTGGATTCTCAGGACAAACTGGTGCAATTCGTTTAGGTATTACTAGAGCATTACTTGCATTTGATGCAAATACTGACCAAACTAGAGAAGATAGTTATAGACATATTCTTAAGATTGCTGGATTTGTAACAAGAGATCCAAGAGTTAAAGAACGTAAGAAATATGGTCTTAAGAAAGCAAGAAGAGCTCCACAATTTAGTAAACGTTAATAGAATTTCGGTTTTAACTTTCCTCATAAACCAATGGTTTATGGGGTTTTTTGTTGAATTGTATTATTTTACTTAAAATATACTTGATCTTGTGTTATAATGTATTTAGCAGTCAGGGGGATATGCTAATGAACACATTTTATATAGATGAATCCGGTAGTATGACTAAAAAAAATTTAAATTATTCTAAAAATAAATTTTTTATTATTTGTGTGGTTGTTCCCAATAATAAAGATAGATTGAGAAGAGTTTTTAAACGTTTTGTTAGTAGTAATTTTGATGCTTTGAAGTCATTAGATAAAGATAACAAAATGTTTTATGATAATGGTAAATTTAAGGAATTAAAAGGTAGTTGTTTTGATTCAAAGATGAAAAGAAAATTTATGGAATTTTTTTGTCAAAACAATTTATTTGAAGTTTATTATATTGTTTGTGATAACAATATGGTTAAAGATTATTTTTATAATAATACTGCCAGAGCCTTTAATTATCTATTGAAATTATTTTTTTGAACATTTTACTAAATTTAAACTTATTCCACTTAAACAGAATTATTTATTTATCGATGAAAGAAATGTTAGGACCGAGACTAGGTCTATGTTGAAAGAATACTTAAATACTGAGTTAGTTACTGGTAGTCATATACAAGAAGAATTTTATGTTGAATATTGTCAGTCTGAGAGTAGAGAACTTATTCAGATAGCTGATGTTTTTGCCAACATTTATTATACAAACCTTATTTCTAACTGTTTTTTTAAAGAATTAAATATTTTGATAAAAAATAAATATTTGGCTGGTGTTTTTCAATTCCCTTTAAAATAAATCTTTTATATATGTATTGACATTTATAAATTTGCATAATATAATATTGGTGTTATCAGTAAGTCCTTGTTATGTGCCGTAAATTCTTTGAATTTACTTAATAGGTAAGCGTTATGTGTTAGCGTCGCACCAAGGCAAATAACATTAACAGAGTACTTTGTGCTCTGTTTTTTTTAATTAAAGATTTAAATTTATATAATTAAATTATGAAAAGAGGAGTATAAAATGAAACGTATTTTAATGAATAAAGATGTTGAAGTAATGACTTTAGAATATGATTCTATAAGTTGTAGTTTTACTAAAATTTATAATGTGCCTAATATGGAATATGCTCCGTATATAATTAGTAGAATTAGTAATGATAATGATGTCTTATTAAAAAGAGTATCTCGTTTGTTCTTGGGACGTGGTATTCCATCATGGAAAGATAGGTTAGATTTGTTGTTACATCAATTAAATATTATTACTCCGAATGAACTACTTTTAGTTAATCATTATCTGATCAGTATTGGCTAAAGCCTTTTGATACAAATATTAAATATGATGACATAAACTTCTTTGATAATGGGCAAAGTTTAAATATTAATTATTATAGTGAAGATGAGTTGCATGTAACTGGAGAAGGTAGATTCTTTTATGAAGTGAGAAGTTTTGATGAAATTATTAAAGTTGTTAAAGATATTAAAAGAATTGATGTATCTAAGTTAGAAGGAATACCTGAGTAGTTTGATAATTTATTGCATCAATATCAAGAGTTTACTCACATTTCAAATGAAAGAATTAATAAATTAAAGAAATTAATAAAGGAATAACTTAGTTAATTTCTTTTTTGCTATTGTTTTTATCTTTCTTTTTTAGTAAAATAGTTACATGTGAGGGGATAATTATGAGAATTAGTAATGAATGGAAAAATTATGAATGTTTAGATGCTGGTAATGGCGAAAAACTTGAACGTTTGGGAAATGTTTTGTTGCGTAGACCTGAACCTTTAGCTATGTGGCCAATTGAAATGGATGATGCATGGAAAAAAGTTGATGGTGTTTATTATAGATTTGTTGATGGTGGAGGTCATTGGGAATTTAATAAAAAGTTACCCGATTATTGGACAGTGGAATATAAAGATTTAAAGTTTAAAGTTAGTCCCACTAATTTTAAACATACTGGTTTGTTTCCTGAACAAGCTTGTAATTGGGATTTTTGTATGAATAAAATTAGAAATGCTAAAAGAAGTATTAAAGTTCTTAATTTGTTTGCTTATACTGGGGCTGCTACTGTTGCATGTAGTAAGGCTGGAGCTGAAGTTGTTGTTCATGTTGATGCTGCTAGAGGTATGGTTGAATGGGCAAAAGAAAACGCAAAACTTTCTGGAGTTGAAAATAACTATATTAGATTTTTAGTTGACGATTGTTTAAAATTTGTTGAAAGAGAAATAAGACGTGGTAATAAATATGATGCTATTATTATGGATCCACCTTCATATGGAAGAGGACCTAGTGGTGAAGTTTGGAAACTTGAAAAGAATTTAGAAGAACTTGTTAGTAGATGTGCACTTTTACTTAGTGATAAACCATTGTTCTTTCTTATAAATGCTTATACAACTGGAGTATCTAGTACGGTTTTATATAATATTTTAAAACTAACTGTTGGTAAGACTTATGGCGGTGTTATTGATGCTGGAGAAATTGGGCTTCCAATAAAGAGAAACGATTTAGTGCTTCCATGTGGTATTTATGGGTTATGGCAAGATGAATAAAATTATATATGAAGATAATCATTTATTGGTAGTTGAAAAGCCAAGAAATATGTTGGTTCAAGAAGATAATACAAAAGATTTAGATTTGCTTAGTAGTTTGAAAAGTTATATTAAAGAGAAATATAATAAACCTGGGGATGTTTATTTGGGACTTGTTCATAGATTAGATAGACCAGTAGGTGGCTTAATGGTTTTTGCAAGAACTAGTAAAGCTGCATCAAGATTATCTGAAGCAATTAGAGTTCATGATTTTCATAAAAGTTATTTGGAAGTAGTTGAAGGTAAGCTAGATAAAAATGGCGTTTTTGAAGATTATTTAAAAAAGATTGAATCTGAAAATAAAACTATTGTGGATAAGGAAGGTAAATATTCAAAGTTATCATATGAAGTTTTAGGTTATAAAGATAATTTAAGTTTGGTTTTAATTAATTTGGAAACTGGAAGGTCTCATCAGATAAGAGTTCAATATTCATCAAGGAATCATCCTTTGTGGGGAGATCAAAAATATAATAAAAATGCATTACCTAAAGAACAAATTGCATTGTGGTCATGCAGTTTAGAATTTATGCATCCGACATTAAAAGAAAATTTATTATTTAAATTAGAACCACCACTTAAAGAATATCCATGGAGTTTATTTGGAGGTGAAATAGAAAAATGGAAGAATACAAAGAAATAGAAAGAAGTATTATAAAAAAATATAGAAAAGAAATTTGGGCAAAGTTTGTTAAAGCTTGTAAAGAATATGAACTTATTAATGAAGGGGATAAAGTAATGGTTTGTATTTCTGGAGGAAAAGATTCATTTTTACTTGCAAAGTGTGTTGAAGAATTGCAAAAACATGGCGGGGTTAAATTTGATGCTTTTTATGTTTGTATGAATCCGGGGTATAATGATGCAAATAAAGAGATGATTTTAAATAATGCTAAAAAATTAAATATAAATTTAGAGATGTTTGACAGTGATATATTTGATGTTGCAAATATGTTAAATGAAAAAAGTCCTTGTTATATGTGTGCTAGAATGAGAAGAGGATACCTTTATAATAAGGCAAAAGAACTTGGATGTAATAAAATTGCATTGGGGCATCATTTTGATGATGTTATTGAAACAACACTTTTATCAATGTTTTATGGAAGTGAAGTTAAAACTATGTTACCCAAGCTTCATAGTGAAAATTATGAAGGGTTAGAATTAATTAGACCTCTTTATTTAGTTAAAGAAAATAATATACTTGGTTGGGTTAAATATAATAATTTAAAGTTTATTAATTGTGCTTGTAAATTTACTGAAAAAGTAAATGGAGATATAGTCTTGAGTAAAAGAAGAGAAATGAAAGAGTTAATTAAACATTTAAGAAGTTTGAATCCTGATATTGATTATAATATATTTAAGTCATTGGATAATGTTAATTTAAATTGTGTACTTGGTTTTAAAAAGGATGGAGTATATAAAAGTTTTATGGAAGGTTATGATAAATAGTCTTTCTTTTTGTGAATAATATATAATAATTAAATCTAAAGCATAAATATTAATATGAAGAATTATTATGTTAAGATTATGTTTTTGTTTATTATATTGTTTTTAGTTTTATATGGGAATCCTGTTAAGGCTGATTTACCTATGCAAGGAAAAGTTATTGTTGTTGATGCTGGTCATGGAGGATACTGAAAAATCCAAAAATAAGAGAAATGACTAAAATGCTAATAAATATAAGGAAAATTAAGGTACTTCTATTTGAGAGTATCTTTTTTGATGGTATAATATACTTAATTGAAAAAGGAGGTTTCTGTGGAATTAAGTTATTGTGGTAGTGGAAAGGTATTTTATGATGCAAATTCATATCAATGTAATCTTTACACCAATAATGAGTATGGTGGTATATTAGTCAAAATTATTGTTAATAATCCAGTTGCAAGTTTTTTAGAGTTTCCTGTTGAAATTGAATTTTTAAGTGGCGAATTAAGTACTGGATTTAAGTTTTCATTAATCAATTGTTTTAGGGACAATACTACTGGGCTGATGTCTGAGGGTATAACTGAATTTAGTTATGTTGCTCAATATATGCTTCAAGGTGTTGGTGGAAAAGATTGCCAAAATATTAAATTTTATAAAGTTATTTTTGAATTATCGGATATCATTTGGTGGGGAAATATCTCGGGTTATACTATTGATGAAAGGCATAAACTCTCAAGGAATGAAAATTGTGAAATGGTATTATTCTCCAATAATAATTTTACTATTAAATATGTTGTTCATCGTTCTTTAATGCCTGTTGTTTTAGATGAAATCTTAAAAGAAAATATAACATTAAAACAAAAGGGAAATATAGAAATAATTTTTAAAGATGAACACACTATTGAGGAATATAATGCTATTATAGAAAAAATTATAAAACTAATAGAATTATCAATATTAAAAAAAGTTTATTTAACAAATATAAATGCTTTTTCTAAAGATGTTTATTTTATGGTTGATGATAAAAAAATTGAACAAACAGTTAATATAATAAATAATCGTTTTAATGTAAAAAGAGATACTGAAAATGAAAAATCTAAAAAATGGAAATGGGTAACTCTACCTGAATTAATTGAAAATAATAGTTTTGAATATTATTTCAATATATATGAAAAAATTGAACCTATAATAGAACTGTATATAGAAATAATAGAATCATATAAAATATCAAACATTGGTGTGTTTTTAAATATAACCCAAGCATTAGAGACATATCATTCAAGATTTAAAGCAATTGGAATTGAAGATTTCAAAAAAAGAATTGATGAAATTATATTAAAAAATCGCCCTAAAGAGTGTATAGAAAAAGATAGAAAATTTCTTCTTGCAAATTCAAAATCTTTTGTAACTCTAGAAAGTAGAATAGCTGATTTATTAATTGCAGATTGGGATATAATCTTTGATACAGGAAATATAGATTTTTTAGATTTTCCAAATGTAATTGCAAAAACAAGAAATTATTATACTCATTATGATGAAAATATAAAAGATAAGTTTAAAGTATTAACAAAAGAGGAGATAACTATATACAATAGAACATTGATGTATATTCTGGAGTATTATTTATTAAAGGAATTAGGATTTCTTGACATAGAAAAGATGAAACAAAAATTAAATGAAAGATGGGGACAAATTTCTATAACTTTATCCGTAATTGATGCATCCAAAAATTTAAAAAAATGATTTAGATACGATAAATAAATGACCGTATCTTTTTATTTTATAATGAGAATTATCCATTCAGGTACTTTGAAAAAAAGTATCTTTTTTTGAGGAAGGAAAAAATTTAGATTATGAAATTAATTTATAGAAAGCGAGGAATGATAAATGAATTATGGAATATTTAGAGTACAGGGTATAAATACTCTTAATGATTTAGCACAAATCGGATCACACAATAAACGAGAAAAGAAAGCGTATAAAAGTAATCCTGAAATTAAGTTAGAATTAACTAAAAATAATGTTGAGTTAGTACCTTTAAAAGAGAAATATGTAAAGGGTTTTAAAGAATTAACAAAAGAGTACCGAAAACAATATGAAGAAAAGCAAAAAACTGAAAGAGATGATAGAAAAAGAAGTTATACTGAAATGTTAAACAAGTCTAAAAGTGTTGTAGCCGATGAGTTAATGTTTACTGCTACAAACAAGTTTTTTAAAGATATGAGTAAAGAGCAAATTTTAGAATGGGCTAATACTTGTATGGATTTTGTTTATAATGATTTAGGTTATAAAAAGGAACAAGTATTACACGCTACTCTGCACATGGATGAAAAAACACCACATATTCATTGTGTAGTTGTTCCACTTGTTAAAAAGTTAGATAAAAGAACAAATACTGAAAGATTAACAATATCTAAAAAACAATATATCAAAAATAACCTTCATCTAAGCGAATTACAAGATATTTATAACTTACGATTAAGAGAAAAAGGCTATGAGTTAGAGCGAGGAGTTAAAGGAAGTAGTAGAGAACATCAAAATGTACGAGAATTTAAGAAAACAACTAGATATTATGAGGGGAAAGTTGAAACTATTAACAAAAATTTAGATCAGGCTATGACTGATTTTGAAGAAAAAATGAAAACTACTAAAAATACCTTAATTGATAAAGATTATGTTAAGGTAAAAAAAGACACTTTTGATAGTATGAATAAGGTTATTAATGAAACAAAAAAAGCCATAGAGTTTCAGCCTAAGTTTGATGAGTTATTTAATGAAGTACAAACATTTACTAAAAGTCATCAAACACTAGAAAAGGAAAATAAAAATATGCAAAAAGAGATTAAAGCACTTACAACTAGAAATCAGAATCTTACAAAAGAAAACAATAATTTAAAATCGTATTTACAATTCATTTTAGAGGCTATAAAACACTTTTTTAGGGAATTGCTACAAATTGGTAATGAAAAGACTAAAGAAGCCACTACAAATGAAATTAAGGACTATTATGATAATGAAGATTTTAACAGTAATGATGTTTATGATATAGCAAAAGATACTACTAAAGAAAATGAGTTATTTGATTATGCAAAAGTACCTAGTTATTTAAAATCTTCAAAACATTTTGAAAAAAATAAAGATGATTATGAAATATCAATGTAATTAAATTTAAGGGGCTGTTGAGTAATTAAGCAATTAATTATTCAATAGCTTTTTGATTTTAAATAATTAAAAACTTCGTAAATACTAAAAATATTGGCTTTTTAGATAATATAAATACTATTTAAAACTCTTAATTGGCTTATGAAAATAATTATTTTTTATATTCCTCCACAAATTATAGTGAAGGAATGATACGTTTATAATGATTTATTTAATGTTTAAATTTTAAAAGCCAATAAATACAAGAAACATAAACGAATTAAATGCAATTATTTATTGACTTTTAACAATAACTACTATAAAATATAGTAGTGTAGTTTATAGTAAAGAGGAGGACATTAAATATATGAAAAATTATGACAACTATTTTCTTCCTGTAGATAATATGGAAGA
>SAMEA104315427__coassemble_721_pt1 | contig 23582 bp, 20 predicted proteins | sample SAMEA104315427__metabat2_high_PE_043 | metagenome-assembled genome bin SAMEA104315427 (sample SAMEA104315427) | gut metagenome | biome: Monkey gut; feature: monkey-associated habitat; material: faeces | place: China | collected 2013
AAGTGTTATTATTTAAATCTTTGAATTCTATATAGTTTGATGAATCTATTTCTTCATTTGTTAATTTATTATATATATCAACATTTTTATGTAATGTAACACTTTTTATATTACATATGTCTATATTTTCTTCATCACTATCATTACATGTATATAATACTTTTTCTTTTGTATTATTTGTTTTTGTAATTTGTAAATTATCATTATTTGACATATCTATACCATTTGTTATATCCAGTATTATACGAGGCACTTGATTTACATCAAGTATTAATACGTCAATGGTATTACCATAAGACATTATATTCTTAATAAAACTTAATTTAGTTACTTTATTTATTTTTTTATTAATACACTTAATATTATTAAACCATTCTTTTAATTTTTCATTTACATTGCCTTTATTAAATTTTACATTATTTTTGTATGCATGATAAATTAATTTACATAATTTATCATTTTCTACTTCTTTTTCTAAGATAGTTTTGTCTTCGAACTTTATCCATCCTTCTTTTTCTAAATCTTTATATTTCATAATATAATCCTTCCTTTCGGGAATGATTATATCATGAGTTTTTTATTATTCGGGAATTTTATTTACATTTCTTGAAAAATTTGATCTATATTTATGTTATTTATTACCTTTTATACTGAAATTGGTATTATTGCCTTAACGATTTCTTCAATACATTGCATTATTTTATCATAATCAATGTTCTTTGCATATTCATACTTTTTCTTGTAAGAATCCCACCTATTTTTAATAATTTCACTATCTTTTAATATAGCTATGGCTTCTTCAATATTTCCAGTATAATTTCTTTTTTTAAAAGTTTTATCTATAGCTTTATGTAAATCATTAAAATTTACATTGTTCCATCCTTTTGTGTATATTAAATATAAATCGTAATAATCTCTTGTTCTGCTATTGGCTTCTGCTCTTCTTAAAATTGTTTCTAGCTTTTCTGCAATTACAGTTTCAATATTGTATGACCATATATTTATATATCTATCTCCTAATATTGGAAGATACTTATACACAATTGGTTTAGGAGTGATTGGATCTCCTGTTGCTATATCAATTTGAAAAGTTTCTCTAATTATATCCACTTTGACATTTAAAACAACTCTAAAGCCCCCATATTGATCTTCTTCACGTATATTACTAATCTCCATAAAGTTTATTAAGGCTCCATCATTAATATCTATCGAAATAATTGATTTAATCATCTCTTCAACATTTTCTTTAGTAAAATTAGTATCTTTAATTGCAGTGTCTATATCCTTGGTAGATCTACTTTCTAATCCAAATAACGTACTTAAATAAAATCCACCTTTTAAAATAAAATTATCACGATACTTGCTTACTGCTAATCTTTCTATAAATCTATCATACATATAAAGCCTAAGCAACGTGTTAAATTCAATATTTTTCTTTACTGCAATATTTTTCAATTTATCTTTAACTTGCATACTATTCATACATCATGCTCACAAAATCCATAACTTTTTCTTTTATGCCAAACATTTCTGCATACTTAGATAGTTTAATTAGATCATTGTCCTTTCTTTTAAGATATTCTTTTATTGCATATTTTACATGTTCAAGATCCATTCTTTTTTTAGAACGAATTATGTCACAAATACATCTTTCCACATCATAAACTCTTACTTTATTACCCTGTGGTGTTTTAGCTTCAGTGACACCTATATCATAGAACTTATCATCTACATAAAAAACGTTATGCTTTTTTAGCTTAGGATTATTATATTTTTTTGTAACAGTTATATCAAAAGAACTATCTGGTGCTTTAATTGAAAGATTATGAAAATAAAGTGCCGTCATATGAGAATAAATTATTTTTGGTGTACTTACACTAAGTACATAATATACATCCTCGATCTTAGCAGAATCTATATATATTCCCTTAGCAACTTTTTCTATCATATTTCTTTTAGTCATAATTGATAGATAATTTCTGCTTATATCAAAATCTTCAAGTTGTTTTGCAGTAATATACCCATTATTTCTTTCCATAAGTTTTTGAATGATTTCTATATTACTTTCATTTATAAACTCCTCTTTTGTCATAAAATCCATAATTTTGCTCCTTTGTTCATTCATACGGATATTATATCATTTATCCGTATCATTGTCAATGCGTTTAAAATTGATAAATTAAGAATTTATGTTTTATATTTAGTATTAACTTTCTAAAAAGTCATTGATTTTAAATAAAAAAAATAGAGCTCCATCCTAATAATGGTGCTCTTACAAAAAACTTTTGTTTTTTTCTAACATTAATAATTTGTTGAAAAGTTATTTATTTAAAATTTTTTCAACAGTTTCATCAATAGTTAAATTTGAACTATCTAGTATATAAGTAGTATCATAATTACAATCAATGAATTCTTTTAATAGTATTAGACTTCTTTCATGCATTCTACAATCTTCTGCTCTTAATAAGTCTCTTTCCATTATTGTTTTTTCATCTACTAATAAACATGTAAATGATAAATCATAATCTTTGAATTCTTTTTTCAGCTTTTCTAATTCTTCATTTTCAATTATATAATTAAATACTACATCATATCCATTTTCTAAATATGATTTTATTAACATAATACAGTTACTCCAAAAAAGGTTTAATGGAGCATCAGGGTACCAAGGTTTTATTCTTCCACCTACAAAAAAGTTATAGATTGTGTCTCCTTCAATAACTACTGATTTTGCTAATTTTTTTCCTATTTCATAACTAATAGTACTTTTTCCTACTCCAGCTGGACCTGTTATAATATATAATTTATTCATTTTAAGTTTCTCCTATTTCAAGGTATCACACTATTTATTTATCATAGTGTGATTTACTTGATTATAATTATTTGTAATTCTATTCATTTAAATCACACTCCTTTCATTAAAATTACAATTTAAGTATATCATGTATAATTCTAAATATAAAGATTTCAAAGTTAAAATTTTGATTTTTTTATGTTTTTTTGCTATTATAAATGGCAATCGGTAAAGACGGAGTATAACAGGCACTTAGAGTGCGTTTTTGTGAATGTCTACCATATGATTATTTATTAATTCGGTTGTAGATAATGGAAACTAATAGAAATATTAAAGTTCGGATGATTAAGCATGTAGGAATATAAGTGGTCGAATATGGTTTAACCGAAATATTTAAGAAAGGAGTTTAAATTATGAGGCATAAAAGTTAGTGATATAAAATAGATTTTGTTAAATAAATTAATATATAAAATTTAAATTTGTTATTAAAGCGGGAATTAAATATTTAATTCAGTCATTTTTTCTAAATTTGTGTACATAAAAGTGTACCTAAAATCACTTAATAGGCTCCAAGCCCTTTAAAACAAACAAAAATAAGAGCTTACGCTCTCTTCAGGTGGTATTTGTCACTTATGAAAATAGAGTCATACCTTATTACTATGTTTTCTTTACCAATTTGTTTTGATATTCATTTGACAGCTTCAATCACTTTTGTTTTTGAAGGGACATATGGTTCAATATCGTTTTTATATGGGGTTATTGTTACATGAAATAGAAATGGTTTTGGTATTTTATCTAAGTCGTTTACAATTGGAATTGGTTTTTTAGTACAGAATAAAATTAAATCAACATCAGTAAAATTGATTCTACTTTCTAAACTGGGATTAAATTGATTTCTTACATCGACGAAGCCTTCATTCAATCTATTTAAAAACCATTTTGTGTAAAATGCTATGATGTCTGTTCTTTCACTTACAAATAAAACCATTATTTTTTCCTCATTAGTAAAAGTGGTTTATAACGGGTTCGCTCAAGTCAGATACATAAATGATTTGGATTATCAAATATAGGATCGATATCAGAATTGTGAATATGACCATATAGATTTATTTTATCTTTATCTACCTTTATTGGTTCATGGGTTAGAATATAATTATCAAGTAGGCATTTGTTGCGATATACTTCAATAAAGCCTAGTTCAAGGTAGTAATTTCTACCTACTTTTTTATCATGATTACCCATTATTAAATATTTTTGACCATTTAATCTATTAAAAACTTATTTTAACTCTTCTTTAGTTCCAAAGCCAAAGTCTCCGAGATGATAAATAATGTCATCATTTGTTACAGAGTTATTCCAATTACTAATTATAGCCTCATTCATTTCTTCGACATCTTTGAATGGTCTATGGCAATATTTGATTATGTTTTTGTGATTAAAATGCGTGTCTGATGTTACAAATATATTCATATTATCCCTTCTTTAGTTAATGAAATACACATCTGTTATCATTTTGTCAATATGATGTTGTAAATTTCATTAATAAATGGACTACGTTTAGTTATATTTTTATTAACTAAGAGATAGACATTGTTTTTAGTTCTGGTTAGTGCAACATAAAATAAACGACGTTCTTCAGCAAATGCTATTTTTTCTTGATACCATTTATTTTTAAATATTTCTTTTAACCAAAAGTCTCCGTAGTTTGATTTAGGAAAATTATTATCTAGACCAATTATAATTACTTCATCACTAGTTAATCCTTTTGATTTATGAATAGTCATGCCATCAATGTCAATATCGTTGTAACCTGCGAATTTTATTTTTGTTTCAACCTCATCAATGAATGTTTTTTCCTCAAATAAAGAATCAATTATTTTGTTGGTTCTACCTAGTATTAAAATGTGACTGTTTTTATTACTTTGGTTTATTGCTAATATTAATTCTTTTAATTTTGATACTTCTTCGCCATCATCAAACATTACAAACTTTATTGGGTTGGGATTTTCTTTATCAGATATTAAAATCTTTTTAATTTGTTCATCATTTTTCATAACAAACTCACTTGAATACTTGATTAATTCTTTACTATTTCGATATGCTTTTCTAATTTTTAAAACTTTGGCAGTTGGGAAATATGATAAAAAGTTATATATGTATTCAATTTTTGAACCCGTGAATGAAAATATTGATTGCCAATCATCACCTACTGCAACTACTTTAGCATGATTTTTATTAGCAACATTTTTTGTTAAGATGTAACGATCTTCAGATATATCTTGATATTCATCAATAATTATATATTTGAAATTTAAATCTGTGTTATTATCAACATTATTTATATATAGGTTAGCATAGTATATCATGTCAGCAAAGTCAAATCCATAGTTTTCACTTCCATATAACTCTTTTTGATAATAGATATAAAATTCATTTATATACTTAAATTGTTTTTTACATATTTCTTTTTCTTCGATTGATGCTGTTTTTTTGATATAGTTATCTACTTCTTCAATATAGTTTTTTCTTTTATTTGATGATTTAATTTGGTCAATAATTGAATATAATAAATCACGATATGGGTACATTTGGGATGTTTCGTTATTATCAAGTATTTGGTTGTATATTTCTACATCAGTTTTAGGTTTTAAAGTAAATCCCATTTTTGTTAGTTCACTTGCTAGTGTTTTTTCTAAATCCTCATTTTTTTGATAGTCTATTTTTATGAATTTATTATGATGTTTATAGTGGTATTCTTCTTTTAGTTTTTTTATTTTTTCATACCTATTTAGTTCATCACTTTTGTATGTTGATAAACCAAAGTATTCAATATATACTGGTTCTCCGCCAAGATTAAGGGTAAAATCAGGTTTATAAGTTTTATTATCTGGCATTAATTCTTCATAGACTTTTTCATATACATAATCAATGTTATTTTTATATAAGAAATTTGCAATTATAGCTTCACCTTTTGATTTAACTAATTCATTGTTAATTGTATATATTACCTCGCTATTTATAGATTTATCTATTCTTTCTTGTAACCATTTTGTTAAATCTGGTATTTCTTTTAATTTATCTTTTTTGTAATTTGTGAAGTATTCATCAAATGTATTATATTTATCATAGTTTTTTTGAAAGTAATCTCCGAATAGCCATATTTTTTTAACAGTGGTTGAATTAAATAACGAAAGTAGCTCTTTAACTGTTTCTTTATTTGGAAATATTTCTTCTTTAAAGCATTTTAAAAATATGTTGTTGCGGGTGTTTTTGTCAACTGCAAAACATTTGTGATTTTTAAATATTTCTCTGATATACATGAAACCTAGAGAATGAAATGTTGTTACTTTAGCTGGTATGTTAAAATCAATTACTATTCTTTTTTCTAGTTCTTCGGTGGCTTTTTTGGTAAAACTTATAGCCAGTATTTCACTGGGATTTACTTTTTTTATGTCAACAAGATATTTTATTTTTGATGCCATAGTTGTTGTTTTACCTGTTCCTGCTCCGGCGATAATTAGGGAATATTCTTCATCGGTAAGTATTGCTTTTTGTTGATCTATATCAAGTTTTATATTTGAATCAATGTCTTTATACATATTTTCAAAATAATCATGATACTTGATTAAATCATTATTTATTACCTCTTCATTGTATTTATCTATATCAAAATTATATGGTAATATATTGGAATCTTCTTCCTTAGTTTTAAGATATAAATACTTAGAAATATATTCATTATTATTTAGCTTTTTTATAAATTCTTCTTTCATATGTTACACCTACTTTAGTATATTATAACATAGGGATGTGTTTTTTTGTAGAAAAAAATCTCAGGTGTACCGAGACTTTAATCTAGTTTGTATATTTTTTTAAATTTATTAATTATACTTTTATTCTTGTTGTTTCCAATATTCATTTGGTGTTAGTCCATTTAAGGCACCGGAGGGCATATCATTCATGGCTGGATCATGTAATTCTAGTACTTCTTTAATCATATCATTCCATTGTTTTTCTATGTCTGTATCATCAAATACATTAAGTTTTTCTTTTTCTTTATATTTTTGGTTTATCTAAAGGCATTTTAATCAATTTTTTCAAAGACCATAGTTGCTTGAATTCTATCGCCACCTAAAAGACCTTTGCTACCAGATGAAGTTGTACTTATGGTATGTAATCTATACCCTTTTTCTGCTTGTTCATTAATTACACTTTGTAATTTACTCATTGTTCTCATGTCACTACCTGTACCCCATAATGTTTCTTTCAAAATAACTTGCAAAACTACATATTTCATATTTTTTCTCTCCTTTCTTCTAATTTATACATCAATTTATTATTCTATCTAATTATTAATTTCTTTTATTAACCTCTTTATCACATTACCTAATTTATCATGTATTACTAAAGTTGCTAAATAATCATAAGGTGTTTTATCATTGTTAATAATAATTAAATCTTTACCTTTAAAATATCTTATTAGGCTAGATGCTGGTTCTACTGTTAAGGATGTTCCTGCTACTATTAATGTTTTTGCTTTAATTATGTACCTAATTGCATAATCATAATCTTGTGTTATTGATTCACCATAAAGGACTACTTCTGGTTTTATTATTCCTCCACACTTACATCTAGGAATACCTTTACTACTAAATACATATTTTGCATCATACTTCTCATAACAGTTAATACAATGATTTTTATATATTGTTCCATGTATTTCTAATACATTTTTACTACCAGCTTTTTGGTGTAGTCCATCTATATTTTGAGTTATAATTGCTTTTAGCTTACCCTTCTTTTCTAAATTTGTTAAGAAGTAATGAGCAATGTTTGGTTTAGCTTTTAAAGAGTTCATATTAGTTTTATAAAACTTAAAGAATTCTTCAGTATCATAACGAAAACAATCTGTACTTAAGTAATATTCAACTGGTTTATCGCTTTTATTATTATACAAACCATTACTACCTCGGAAGTCTGGTATACCACTTTCAGTGGATACACCAGCACCACCAAAGAATACAATATTATCTGAGTCGTTTATTATTTCTTTTAATCTATTTATTTTTTCATTCATGTTTTTACACTACCTTTTATTTAAATAAGATATTTTATTTTTTTAAATTTAATTTTATTCTTGTACAAAAATTATACATAGATATATCATCACATATTATTATTAATTTGTCAGTTGCTCTTGTAATAATGGAATACAATTGCTTCTGAACATTTCCTGAACAGATATTATATTTTTCTTGTATACTATTTTCTTTTACCATAAATCCTTCACATAAGAAAAGCATAACATTTTTTTCATCTTTACTTATTTCAAAATGTACAATATTTGTCTCCCAGTTTGTATCAAACTCTTTACATTTCTGATTATTACATTTTGTTTCACACTTATTTCCATATTTATTTTGTGTACACCAAATAAATTTTCCAACTTTATTGTATTTTTCATATTTTTCTTTTTCACTGTACATATATATTTCTATTTTTTCTGGATTAAAGTTTTTATTTTTTACATCACTAGTACCAAATCCACAAATCTTTTTAGCAAATCTTTCAAATGTACTATCATTTCTCATTACATATTTTAAACTATATGATGATATTATATCTTTCTTTTCCTCTAAAAATAGATTTATCTGATTAACATTATCTATATCTTGATGTTTATCATAAAACAATACTACGTTTTCTGTATTTTTTAATAATTTTGCTAAATCTCCTTTTCCTAATCGTTGTGCTTCTTCTACTATTATTACTTTAGTCTTTTTTTTATTATCATAATATCTGAACATTTGAAATTTAAATTTATCAGTTAATTCAGAGTTAATTATTTCTTTTTTAGCAAATGGTGTTAGATATGATACTTTTTCAGCTCCATATTTTTTTAATAATTCCTTATACAAATCCAAAGCCAAAACTGTTTTTCCGGTTCCCCCACTACCTTCAACAGCATATATTTTTTTTGTTAGTTTTAAAATATCATCTTTTATATTTTGCTGTGATTGAGATAACACATAATTATCATTCAAAAATTCTTCTGGATACTGATAAGGATTCAATAGTATTGACTCCATTACTGGAATTTCACTATTTATTATTTTTGCTAAATCTTCATTTATTTTTTCTTTATCTGATTCAATTAATTTTTTATTTTCAGCTGAATAATAGTATAATTTATTTGTAGATTCAATAAACAAATATATACATACTTCATCAGTAACATTTGATAATATTTTAAAATTCTTTTTTGCTTGCTCTAATCCTTCATTTAGATTTTTTATTTTCATTTCTATATTTACTATTCTATTATTACCATATTTTAGTAAATCAAACTCCTTATCCAATTTTTCTATTACAAATGAAACTACGAAGCCTTTTCTATTATGGTTATATAATAATTCTAAAAAGGATGATATTGCTTTTACATCATTTTCATCTATTTTTTGTGCACCATTATAGATTAAAAATTCTTTTATGTCATCTAAACTTTTGTTTTTTATATCATTTAAATCAATCAAATTATAATTGTTACTACTTCTCATAACACACCCCCTATTACTTTTGTTGTTATTAATTATTTATTTTTTCTTTAAGATACTCTTCTAATTCTTTATTTGTACAATAAACATAACAACCTTTCATTCCTCTTGTCATTAATGTTTTATATGTATTCTTAATTATTGTATCTGCTATTTTTTCAGCTTCTTCATAACCATCTTCTTTTGCTATTTTATTTATACCCTTAAGGGATTGATCTGTTTTTGCTCTTTTCTTATAATCTGTAACGATGTGATTATTCTCATATCTTAAATCATCACCAATAATTACACCTACATAGTCAAATTCTAAACCTTGACATGTATGAATACATCCAACTTCGTTTACCGATGCTTCATCTATTGCCCAAGTTTTTGAGTTTCCTAAATTCCAACTCATACCGAAGTCATATTCTGGTATTTCAATATCGTATATATCCGATTTATTTTTTCCATCACTTATCCAATTCCAACAATAACCTGCTACTAATCTAGATTTATTATTAATTTTATTTTTTTCCATAATTGCTTTTCTTAATTCATTTGGATTATCAAAAACTTTAAAGTCATACTTATCGTCCAAATCATAGTTAGCTGTTTCTCTTATTTCTAAAGTATTATCTAACCAAGCAAGATATCCATCAGAACCATCACATCTAAATTGACTCTTTAATTTCATAATGTATATTCCAGCATCATAGTAATTTGCATATTTTTTTATTTCTGCAATTGAGCCAATATCTTTTAATGTTACTCTTTGGTTTTCATCTATAAAGAATATAGAAAACTTACTAGCATTTATTATTTCTTTTATTTGGTTTTCTCCTAAATTTGAAAACCTTCCAGATTTTTTATTTAATCTGTGTGCTTCATCAACTATTAAAACATCAAATGAATTTGATTCGCAATCATAAAAACTTCCAGACCCTTTAAATAAGTTATTTAAACCACTCATTTTATCTATCTTTAATTTTGCTTTAAATACTTCTCGTGGAGCACTATTTTTGGTTACATAAAAACTATTAAAACCCCTATTTAAAAATTGTTTTAGTAGATTTATTGCAAGTACTGATTTACCAGTACCTGGTCCACCTTCTACTATTAATACATTTTTATTACCTTCTAAGTGACTATTAACACCTATTCGTAAAGCTTCTTCATAAATAACTTTTTGATTATCTATTAATACAAATTCTTTATTGCCTTTTAAAACTGATGAGAAAGAATCTTGTAACATTTTGGAAGGTTTAATCTTACCATTTTCAATTATATAAAGACCTTCTTTATCGTCTCCTTCAGTTATGTATTTTTTAATAAAGTTTCTTAGTTTTTCAAAATCTTTTGAACCAAACATCGGTGCTACATCTATATAACATTTATATTGTTCACTATTAATTGGATCTCCTTCAGTTAAATCATAATTGTGTAAAAAAGCACATGGATGTAATCCTACATTTCTGTTATATACATCTTGATTATAACTATTAATTAAACTTGCATAACTCCATGCTTGATATGATGGATGTGGAACTTCCCTTAAAGCTTTTCCAGTAACTGTAGAAACAATTCCATCTTTGTCTAAAACCGCATCAGCATGTGTCCATTGTTTTAACTCAATTATAATTATTGAATTATTTTTATTTTTATCAAAACCAGACAATAAGAAATCTATTCTTTTTGAAGTATGAGGAATGTTAAATTCTATTGCAACACCAGTTGTATCCGGAATATCTTTATCTGCTAAAACTCCTCTCATTCTTAGCATTGATTCACGCCATGAATTTATTTCCGATTCACTTGTACCTCTATGAAATACTTCTTTAAACTTATTTAGAATTTTATCTGTAATTTGATTAAGGTCAACATCATTGACAAAATTTGATTTTATTGATTCATATACTAACATAACTTACCACCATTTTATTTCTTATAATTTATTGTATTTTGTACTTTTGCCTTTGCATTTATTTATTGGATATTTTTTTGCTGATATATCCATCTTATCAAGTATTATTTGTTTTGGGTCTACTCCGATTTGATGACATAATAGAATGCAATAATTCATAACATCTGCTATTTCATATTTTAATTCATCCTTATCATAGTTATTATTCCATTGAAAACATTCTAGTAATTCTCCGGATTCTATAGCTATTGATTTTGCTAGATTTTCTGGAGTGTTAAATTGTAACCAGTCTCTATCTTCAGCAAATTTCACTATTTTACTTTCCAACTCTTTCATGTTATTCCTCCTTTGGTTGAATAAATCTCTTATCAACAATTATATCATACAATTTGTGATTTATAAAAGAAATAAACATTTTTATTTTAAATTGTAGGTTCTTTCATTAATTCGCCTAAAACTAATATTGATTCATATTTAAAATTGTAGCTGTTATTATTTAATATAGTTTTTAATTCTTGCAGTATCGATTTTAATTTTCTTATACTAATTTTACCGCTAATATAATAATCACCATCAATAATTACCGGTCTTATTATTGATTGATTATATTCTTTGTTTAAGAATTCTTTTTGTTTATTTCCTCTTTGTTTATAATAATCCACTTCGTGTTCTGATACATCCCTTAATAATTTAATATCATTTAGTGAATTTAATTTTTTTAATATATTTTCAAATTCTTCAACATATTTATCAAATTCAATTAACCATTCATATAATTTTTTTAATGATATTTTTAAAAAATGATCATCTGCCATTCTTTGAACTTGTTTTTCATATATAGCAGAATTCATATTTTTTTCTACTCGATCAATTTGTCCAAATAGTGCTGATAACCACCATTGGCACTTGATCATTATTAAAGATATAGGAATTACAACTTCATTATTTATTTGTTTCATAATTTTATCCTTTCATTTTTTATTATTTTATCTATCATTTTTTCATTATGAATATTATTTAACACATAATCTTTCTTTGAATTAATTTCATCCATATTAAAATTTAAATTTTGTAAAATATAGTTAGACACTAAATAATCAAGAATGTATATGCCATATTTTAAATTTTTTCCAACAAGGCATTTATCTTTTTTAGCATCATCATAATGAGTATAATAATTTCTTGTGTCAGAAAATATAGTAGATAATTTATCTATTTTTTCTATAAGATTTTCCTTATTTGTAAGATTAAAATCATTTATAAAAATATCTATTATACGATTTTTCAAAATTATATACTTATCATTATTAACCTGATCTGGATTTTTTTCTATTAAGTTAATAATTTCTTTATTATCTTTAAATTTTTCTTCAATATGTTTGAAGAATTTATCTGTTTTCTTATATTTTTTTAAATGAATTAATTCTAATGCTTGCATCAAATTACAAAATTTTATTTCATCAGACACATTGGTATTAATTCCAAGATTATATAAATTATAAACATTTTTATAATCTTTATATGAGTCAAACCAAATTTTCAATTTGCCTGCAGATGCAAACTCCGGCAGATAAAATAAATAGTTTCTAATACTTTCTATTTTATCGGGATTATTAGTTGATGTATTATTTATCGTATTTTTTATTATTTCATATTTTATATTATTTTTTTTATCAGCTTTAGATGTAGTATTTTTGTGATTAACTCCTTGTACTAGTGATACGTTAACTTTTAAACCAGTTGCTAATGTTATTAAATTTACTACTATATCAAAATCTTCAAAGAAATCTTCAAACGGCGTTGCTTCTTTCTTTTTAATTCTTATTTCAACATGTTGTGAAATATCCAATTCTTCCACTTGCATATCAAAATTAAATTTTCCAAAGACAGGAACAAATTCAATTGTTGTGTTATCGTTTATTTTTTCTGATATTGAATTTTTAAATTTATATCCTATTTTAAAATGATATGATGTATCTTTCATGTATTCAAAACCACTTAATTGCGACCATTTAATAATATTTGGAATTCGAAAATGAACTTCGTTAAATTTGATATCTGTTTTTTCTTTATTAGATATATTTATAAACATAGTATCTGCTTTTATCACCATATGATGACGAACAAAATTATTGGAATGTCTTTTAATTATCTTACAATCTACCAAAGTACAATTAATTTCTTGATTAAGTTTCCCAGTTATTATAGTTATATCTGTTGGTTTATTCATCCAATCAAGAAATCCTACATTATCTTTATAATAAATTGATAGTATTATTATTCCATTTGCCTTATTAAAGGTCAAATCTCCATTATAATGCTTACCTAATATTTTCCACTTGCCACCAATAGTGATATCATTATTAGTATTATTCATTCTTTACTCCTCCTAACTAACTACATTATATTATCTATTAAATATTACAAAATTTATCATAGTACTATTATTGTTGTATTATTTCTTTCATAGGTTCTACTCTATATATTTAAATAATGTATTTTTTCATTATCCCCATAATTGTCTATACAATCTTTCCATTTGTATTTTATCTTTCAAAAATTTTTTTTCATTTATATTAATTAATACTTTTTCTATTTCATCAATAATTGGATTAAATATTGTATTAAACGTTTTTTTATTAAATAATGAGAATACAGATTTATTCAAATTCTTTGCTTTAACAACTTTTCCTAGGTTTACAACATTTGGACTCACCTTCATACATATTTTATCTTTTTTCTTAAATATTCCATAATACTCATCGAGTGAATCAGATATTGTTGGAAAAACATCAACTAATTTTTTATATAATCTCAATGAATCATAATGTTTTAAAAAAGTTTTACTTTTAACATTAAAATGACATCTGTATATTTCAAAATAAGAATTGTATACTTGGTTTATTATTCTTCGTTTTGCTACATAATATTCACATATACTAGTTACTAATCCAACTATTATCCCACAGCATAAGTTAATTGCTATATTCTGATAATCAAAATAAGTTACATTCAAAAAATTTAATATAACACGTATTATTAATACCAATATCAATATCAATATGAATATCAAAACAATACTTATTTTTCTTGATTCTTTCATTTCTACCTCCTACACTTATTTTGCTATATACCTACATTTTGGAAAATTGGAGCATCCCATAAATGTACCATATTTTCCATTTCTAGTTACTAGTTCTCCACCACACTTCGGGCATCTATTTTTAAATAATTCATCTTTGTTACTTTTTATCTTTTTAGTATTTCTAACATGTTCTTTTCTTTTTATTTTATCTATTATATTTAATTTGTTAATACTTTCATATATTTCTTCTTCATTATTTATAATAACTTCTTGATATGAATATATTTTATCTATTAATTCATATATTCTAACTACGTTATTAGACTTAACAGATACTCTTGCTCTACTTGGAATACATACTAGTGATATAAACTTTTCTTCTGGTAAGTTTAATATTTCTTCTAAAGACTTAACATGACCATAATTTTGATGTAATGGATTATTAACATAAAAAATTTTTTTACCACTTTTTATCATCCATCTTTTATCATAATCATTACCTTTTATATATCCATTATATTGTTTTGTTTCTATAACAAAAATACCATATTTAGATATAACTATATGATCTATTTGATGAGTATAATTATTTTTTGTTTTAACCATAACATCATTTATAACTAAATATTCTGTTGATAATTTCTTAAGTTCTTTTTTTACCCAGAATTCTCCGGCCATGCCAATAAACTTTTTGTAATAAACTTCCATTAATATACATAGTATCACCATAATTAATACTTTTGGTTTAATAATCGTTTTTAACATTTCTAATAATAATAACTCCATATACAACCTCGTTTCTTTATGTATATTATTATACATAAATACACAATGAATTGCAATTAATTAAGGTTATTAGAAAGCAAAAAAACTTTAGTCGTGTACTTTTCTAAAGTTTCCAAAAAAATTACTAAGATAATATCCATGATTTATATTTCTACTTATATCTTGTCATATCTTTATCATTATAATTATCACGAATTTGAATATTTAATCTAGTTGATGATTTACTCTCAGATGATACTTTTTTTATAAACATACTTCTTTTCGATTGTCATAAATGAATAACAAATTGTGAAGCATCACACTAACATCCACAAAAATTCAAAATTGACTTATTAGAATAATATTCAAATATTTAATCGAAGCAATATTAATCCTATTCATTTTCAATTATTTTTTCTATTTCTTTACCTATTTTTTTAACTATTCCTACAACTAGTGCATTTCCCATAACAAAATATTGCCTTTTTTCTGACATTCCAGTATTTGTCCAATTATCTGGAAATCCGTTTATTCTCTCACATTCTAATGGTGTTAATACTCTAAATTTTTTGGTTTTGTAATCTTCAATAACATGTGTCATTCTACTCATTTTTGATTCCGAGGTTAACATTGTTCTCGCAGGAGCATCTAAATTATCTGGAAAGGACATTTTTCCTTCAACATAAATATAAGTTTCTCCATTTGGTTTAATTCTACTAATTCTTTTACCAATTTTAAGAGTTTGAAATTGTTCTATTTTTTTATCTGTTAAGAAATATTTATTGTCTACGCCATTTTTTTCAATAATATTTCTTAAAGTTTTCATATTATTGTTTTCAACAGCTTTTAATTTTGAGGTATATATTTTTCCATCTGTCATTACTCCTGAATTATAGAAATTAAATTCAAACTTATTAGACATTTCAACCAAATCTTTAATATATTTATTCGATATATTTATAATATTAAATTCCTCTTCAAATTCTTTTGTTTTAAAGTTCTTAAAAACTCCTTTTTTAAAAATAATTTCAGATGAAGGAATACCTTTTAATCTTTTATAGTAATTAGTTGATTTATGATATGCAAAAATATATATTCTTTTTCTTTTTTGTGGTTCACCATATTCGCCTGCATTAATTACTCTCCATTGTACAGAATAGCCCAATTCATATAAACTTTTTAAAATAATTCCAAAGTCCCTTCCTCTTTGTTTGGCAGGAGAAACCAGAAGCCTATCCACATTTTCTAAAAACAAGAATGGTGTTTTTTTAGTTTTTATAACATCAATAATTGCCCACCATAATACTCCTTTTTTTCCTTCTATTCCATGACTTTTAGAACGTGCTTGAGCTACCGAATAATCTTGACAAGGAAATCCTCCACACAACAATGCGTGATTAGGAATTTTGGTTTTGTCAACTTCAAAAATATTTTCATTACTAACACTTTCTTTTCCAAATCTATATGTATAACACTCATAAGCTTCTTGTGATTTTGTTGAAGGTTCCCATTGATTTGCCCATACAAAATTCCATTCACCATTCTCCACAACTTGTCCATTTCTTAGTTCAACGTCATTTAATCCACATCTAAAACCACCAACTCCGGCAAATAATTCAATAACTTTCTTCTCCATTTTATCCTCCTGTTGTATTCTTCTCACAAAATATTATAATATATTTAAATAAGAAGATCAAGTAATTATTTTATATTTCAGAGAGAATTTTTTTAATTTCTTCAAAGTCATCAAAATCTATTCTTGTAAGTTTAGTATTTTCTATAGAATCAATCATTATTTTTTCTTTTTCTTTTAATCTATCGTATGTCTTTTTGTCTATTGAATCACTATAAATATCACTATTTTTTAGCATTAAATAATAATACTGTGTGTAGTCATTATCTTTTAATCCTAACCTATTTATTCTATCCTTAGATTGTAGCATATGAGTTAGATTAAAGCTATATTCAAAATACACTGCATCATGGCAAGTTTTATGTAATGATACAGATTCTGCTAAGGTATGAGGATTAGTTATTAGTACTTTTATATATCCAGCTTTGAAACTATTTATTATTGTTTTTCTCATTTCAGAGTCAGTTTCACCACAAATTACCTCACATACAATTCCTTTTTCTTGTAGTTCTTTTTTAATTTTTTTCATTGTATCTAAAAAGATTCCCCATACAATAATTTGTTTACCACCATTTGATAATTTTTCTACTAGTTTTATTCCTTCTTTAAACTTTGTAGTCATTCCAATATCTTTAATTAATTCTTTAATTTCTTCATCTAAATAAACTTTTTGATTAACTTTATCTACTATGGAATTGTCTTCATCTATTTCTTCTTCTTCTGTATAAAAAAAATCTTTTATTGTATTTAATGACAAATCTTTTCTTAATAATTCTGGATTATTGGATGCTTGTAATAAACGAATATACATTGATAAAATATTTCTTCTATATCTTTGGTGAATTATTTCAAATAATCTTTGTTCTTTGCTCGTCATATTACAAACTATAATTTTATCCGGTTCTGGTTCTGGTATTTCCAAATCTTTTTTTGTTGTTCTACAATAAAATGGAAATATTTTTTCATTAATTTGTTCTATTTTTCTATTGTCAACATTTTTGAGTTCTTTTGGTTTATATTTAAAAAATGTGTCATATTCATCATAATAAAGTATTTTAAATATGTTATATAAATCTGCGTATGAATTTGGAATTGGGGTACCAGTTAAAGCTACTTTGTATTTTGCATTAACACATATTTCCAATGCAGCTTTTGCCCAGACTCCATTTATCGCTTTAATTCTATGAATTTCATCAAATACCAATAAAGTTTTTGTGTTTATGACTTTTTTTAAGGAATCCTTTATGCTATCTAATTTTTCATAATTTATTAAAATTAAATTATAACTGTTTGATTCATATTCTAGTTTTTCTATTAAATCCCTTTTGGTACATTTTTGTGAATCTAAACACTTTAGTTTTTTTAATTCTCCATTAATTCCAAAGTTTTGAAGAAATTCATCCTCCCACGCCATAAATGAGTTTTTTGGTCCAATCATAATAATCTTATCAACCTTATAATCTTCTTTCCTATTTAAGTATGCAAATGCACCATAAACTATTGATGTTTTTCCACTTCCCGGAACAGAAAAATTTGCTGCTTTTATCATACTAACTATATGAAAGGCATTCCATTTTTGCATGGTTCTAAGTTTTCTGCTCATTTCACTATCAATTATTTTACTAAATTCTTCAAATTTTTTCATAACAATTTCGCTACGATTTTTTATATTTATTCCTAGTGTTTTTCTTTTTGCAATTTGTATATCCATTACATTAAGAAAACTATTCAATTTATCGGTTTTGTATATTGAAAATTGCTTTTCTATGCTGTATTCTTCTAAATAATTGATAATTTTGTTTATATCTACATACGATAATTCTTTTCGAAAAATCAAATTGTCGTTTTCCATAATTTCTAAATATTTTTTTAAAAATACTTTAAAAGTTATATCTCTAACATCTATTTTGTTTGGATTTAAAAAATTTTTTGCAATTAGTTGATTTTCTCTTCCCATATCTAATACAAAAGTATTTTCAAATTTTATTTTATCTTTTGATATATATTCATTGTTTGAATATTGAATAAGTTTATTTTTTACAGTCTCTGGTATATCCATAACTATTATATCTTTTAATTTATTTTCCCATAAATTTTCAAATATCTCTTGATGCTGTTTTATTTTTATATTTTCTGATTCTATATTATACCAACTACACGAAGTCTCAAAACTTTCATAACTAAGAATTGCAGCAGCTACTGTTTCATTATTTGAGCCTCTAAAGTACACACAATTTTTATCGTCATCATATATTAAACCAAATTTATCATGAAATATTCCTGTTTTCGTAAAAGCTATTTTAATATCAACGAAGCCATCTTTAATTAATAATGCTAGATTGGAAAAATCTATTTTTTGTTCACTGGTTAATTCTTCAAAGTTTAGAGCTTCTACCAATTCACTTTCAATTTTTCTATTTTCATAACCTTCTCTTATTATTTCATAATCCTCTGAATTTAGTTGGTATGAAAATATAAAACGTACTTTACCTTTATTTTTATAAATCATTTCTAATCCCTTGGCATACAAAGCTAAGATTTTAGAGTCAAAGTATGCACATGCTCTATCATAATGGCTTGCATATTCAAATAATTTATTATAAAAATCTTCTATAATATCATCACTATATGAATTGTATATAGGATTAATTTTCAAATCAGATAATTTCATCTAAAACTCTCTCTATTTCATTCATTTTAATTTTTGATTTGTTAAATAGTTCAGCAAAATTATTTTTATCGTCTTTTGACATATATTCTAAGGCTTCTTGATCAATTTTTTCTAGTATTTCCACAATATTTTCCATTTTTCTTATTGGTTCTTTTTGTAAATCGTCTTTAGATTTTTTACCTTTATACTCTTCAACATTGTCAAGCATATTCTTTTTTAACACTTCGTTTGAACGTATTTCATTTATAACAAATGGAGTATCTATATCATCGGTGCTTTTTAATAAATTTTCTAATGGTTTTGATATTTTTCTATGTTCCTCATAACATTCTTCAAAAAAATCAGAGTTAATTATTTTTTTAATATCTCTCATTACTTCTTTAATGTCTGCTTTTGATTTAGCAAGCATGTTATCATATAACATAATTTTGGCTTTTTCCCAAGTTTCTTCATCTTCTATTTTTTGTTTAATATTATATATTTCAAAAACTGATGCATCTAATTGTAAATCCACTGCCATATAATATTTTCCTGTTGCCCCAATATAATCAAGAAAGTCAATTATTATTTTGGCTTGTTCCAAATACTTTTTTACTTCCGATTCGCTTTTATTAATATTATCCGCATATTCTTTTGTTGTCAACAATTTTTCTTCTTCACAGGTTTTATATACATCTATTAGATTTTCAATTGGATTATATGATACTTTTTCATCTTGTCCGTGTTGTAATTCTAATTCTAATCTTTTAATTTCTTTTTCATCTGTTGATACTGTAGAATCAAGAATTACTGCTTCAAAATAGGCATATTTTGGATTACTTGTTTCTTCATACAATTTTCTTAAACATGTATATCTTCTATTTCCATCTATAATGCAACCATCATTTAAAACAACGCCCGCTTCTCTTTGGGATATATTTTCAATACTCTTCTTTGTGCGATCAAATGCAATTTTGTTTGACTTAATTATATAGTTCTCTATCGTATCATTATATTGTTCCAATTCTAAGTTGTTAATACTATATCCATTTTCTGACTCCCATTTGCTGATAAGAGTTGATATTCTTCCATTTTTACTATTATAATGCAATAATTCTAATGGTATTCTATATACCTGGCGTGGTGAAGTTTCACCTCTCAATGAAAACTTTTTAGTTATTTCAGATACACTTACTCTAGTATCATTTATTAAATCCACATTTTTAAATTCACTACTCATAATTATATACCTCCTTGTAGTAATTTTCTTTATTTAAATATAATTTATTTAATTCCTTACTATAAAAATATTCATTATAAATTAACTTATCTGATGATATATTAATTCCATACTTATTTCTTATACTGTCTATTAAATCATCAACATACACTCCTTTTACTGTCATAAATTCTTCTATAATATTTTTCAACTTAATTGTTTCTTCTTTAAATGAATAAACTTTTTGACAATTTACTTTTAAATATCTTAAATTATCAATGGTTTCTATTAAACACTCATAAAATATATCATCAAATCCAATATTTTCAATCCATGATACATCAATCTTATTTTTAATATTATAAATTGTAAAAAATTTTTCTTTTTTAAATAATTTATATACATCTTCACAAAATTTGTTCATCATTTCTTTACTAACCCCTAATTCATTTAATTTTTTTGAGGTTATAAATTCATTGTTGCTTATTGAAACAATATCATATTTTTTTGCAACCCTTTTAATTGTAATATGATAGGTACTATTATCTATAATATTTTCATTCGGAATAAAATCTGTTGTTTTTGATAACTCTGTGTAATATTCTTCTACTGAGTCATATTCCTTTTTTATTATATAAGAACTTCTAATTTTATATCCGATTTTATAAAGTGTTTTTTTTGTAACTATTTCTTCAATTTTATTATACCCGTTTTGTTTTAAAATTTCTTTTACCAAATCTAATGAATATAACGGTTCGGTAAATGTGATTTTTAATTTTTCTATTAATTCATCATTTATCATTGATACACCAGAATTAATAAATTCACCATCAATAAACTTTTTAAATTTCACTAAAAGGTATGATTGAAAAGTGTTTTGTTTATGTCCGTAGTTTGTCTCCAAAAATTCTAAAAATTCTCCAACTGAAATTGGCGACATTTCATATATCTTATTCAATGTAAAATCATATTTTGTAATTTCACCTATAGAAAAATTTGGCATTCTATCAAAATTTAAATTTAAAAATAAATGTTGATTTTTCTTTAATAAACTGTGCAGTTCATATTCTGATCTAATATCCAGCTCTTTCATTAAATCCGAATTATTATTAAATAAAACTAATGTTGAATAATATCCAGCTTCTAAATCAACAATATTTTTCAAATTTTCAACTGTGACTTTATCTAAAATAGAAAAATCCAAATACCTAAATTTTCTTCCAAAATCAAGAATAATATTTTCCATTCTTCCCAATATTCCTTCAACTGATCTACTATCAGCGTAATCCAACTTTAATTTTTTATTTTTATTAACGAATTCGTTATACTTGTCCGTTATATTTTCAAACGTCATTCCCTCTTTTGCAAATTTTTTTGAAAGTATCTTTATTACGTCAACTTTTGAACATTGGCAGCATTCATCATTAACTAATATTAAGTTTCTTAATTCTCTTATAATAGATTTTTGATATTCGCTAAAATCTGTTGTATCCAATCCTTCTATAATGTTCTTTTTACCTTGTTCATAAGTTAACTTCAAATAATAGTATGTTGTTTTTGATTCATTGAATATTTTACAAAACTCGCTTTCTTTCAAATCATACTTTTCATAAATATCTCTATATTTAGATTCATTTACGTCTGGTAATGCCATTAAAAATTTTGTTGTTATTTGTCTAATTCTTTCTCTGGTGACACCCTCTTTTGTTCCAATTTCATCTAATGTTGCACCATTTAATCGCATTGTCATTATATTTTTTTTATTTTCATCTTCTATACATTTTATACAATCTTCAATTGAAATCTTTTTAACTTTAATCCCATTAGTGGATATTTCTATTTTATTTTCACCTTTAAGTTCGTTTAAGTCTTCTAAAAGAAATTCAATTTTATAATTTGTATTTTCAACTAGATAATTTTTAATATATATAACAGATTTAAAATCATTATTCGCTATTTTTTTTATTATCAAATATAGAATCGTCTTTGTATTATTAAAGTTATTAATATCCAATAGTTTAAATTTTATATTCATTACTTCTTGTAATGACTTATTACCTAAACTTGGTATGTTTTTTATGGTTTCAATAGGGGTTTTTAATAGAGAAGATATTGAAGTTATTTTATTTAAAAACAAACAATTTTTTAACCTAATGCTAATATTGAAATCATTATAGGTTAAGTCTGAATAATTTGAGTCTATAAAATTTTTATCTATGTTTTTTTCCAATTGTTGAATTTTTTCAAAATCGCTTAACTCCTTTTCTTCCTTTGAAACAATTAATTTTCCAATTTCTGATAAGTTACGTTTCAAATATTGTACTTCTTCATAACTTTTAACTCCTATATTTTTAAACTTTTTAATTTGTTCGTTTGACAATTTTAACAAATCGCTAAAATAAATTATATTGTTTTTTAATAAAACGTTTTTTAATCTAACCGAAATATTCAAGTTTTCTATTTCTATGTTATCAAAATCTATTTTATTTTCATAAATCATTGATTCACCTTCTAACTCTTTTTTTGATTATAACATGGTTGTTGTGTATTTACATAATAATTACAATGTTTTTGCACTTAATTTACACCAATTTTATATATAAAATGTTAATACTAAATAATGAATATATTAAAACTTAATATCATTTTACCAAATTTTTTAATATATGTCATCATTTATGATATTTTTTTCAATATTTTCAATATTTTAATAATAACTATAAAAAGATATTTTCAATGTATTATTTTTAACTCTAATAATCAAATTTTATATTTTTGAAAATATACCCATGATGAACCTGAAGACTTAAAGTTCTACAAATAAAAACGGAGACTTCCGAAGAAATCTCCTAAAAGAATAAAAAGGGGTTGACTAGTGTGATACTAGCACCAATTCGCCTTCTTTAAGTGAATTGGTGATTACTATCTTAATCGAAAAACATCATTTTGTCAAGCTATTTTAGTGAATTTTTTTAAAAA
>SAMEA104315427__coassemble_802_pt1 | contig 21229 bp, 19 predicted proteins | sample SAMEA104315427__metabat2_high_PE_043 | metagenome-assembled genome bin SAMEA104315427 (sample SAMEA104315427) | gut metagenome | biome: Monkey gut; feature: monkey-associated habitat; material: faeces | place: China | collected 2013
TTTTAATTCCTTTTTTTCTTCGATAGATTCCATTATTTCCAAAAATATTACAACCACTAAAGGAACAAATATTAGAAAATAAAATCCATATGTATTATTAATAACTTTACTTATTAAACTAAGTAATAAAAGTTTATGAACAACTTTTCCCATTATTTGATTTTCATTAACAAGTGGATCTTCAATATCGTTATTAATGCCCTTCGTAGTAAAAGTTAAAACTCCATTATCTTCTGTAATATCTTCAACTCTATGTGTTACAATCTTACCTTGAAAATCAGATTTTTCGCCCTTGTAAACTACATCATCATGAACCTTTATTGACTTGGTATCAACACTTTTTACCAAAATCATATCATAAACTTTATACTTTGGATACATACTTTCAGTTACAACAGTATAAATGCTAAAACCTGCTAAGTTAATTGAATTATTACTAACCCTTTGCAAAAATATTATACTAAAAACACAAACAATAAAAAATGTTGCGATACTTTTTATTATTCCTAAAATTATTTTTATTATATTTTTATTTTTCATCTTTTTCACTGTCCTTATATCTTTATTTTATCAACCATCTCTAAGTACTTAGAAATACTTGATTTAAATAAGTTTTCAATATATTTATCTGATACAACTTCTTTATACTTAACAACTTCATATTGTTCTCCAATTAATTTTTGTAACTCCTCCAAAGGAATATTATTAAAACTAAGTAAGTTTTCTAGCATATTATTAACAACTTTTTTACTTAATTCTTCCTTTTCTATAACTTCAGAAGTATCATCTTCATCCAAAGTTTTAGAAATCAAATAATTAATTAAAAATGATTCATCAGCCATTTTCTTTAATGTATCATTATCATAATAATCTTTCTTATTTTTTTCATCTTTCACATCATCATCAGTATGTTCTTGCATGTAATTCCATAACTTTAATGCATATTGAAAATTAACATTCTTTATAATTACATTAGTTTTCTTTATCGGGGATGTAACTAATGAAATATGTTTTTTATCAATTGCTTTATAAACATCTGATGTACATAAATCCTTGATATGAAGTTCTAAATCATCAATTCTTTTATTAATTTCTTCCATATCCTTATTTTTATTTTCTTGTACCTTAGAATTAATGGTAAAATTCATATCTACTTTTTCTTTGCCTACATTTGTTGTTGCACTATACTCTAATTTTTTATCATTTTTATAAGATCCCCCAGCTTGCATACTTTTTTTCTTTCGATCAATATAAAACTTCATATTTTGAATTAGTGAATAAATAAATTTATTTTCATATGTTTCAAAACTCTCTTCTTTTGATATATTAAGTATCTTCGAAGGTCTTACATCACCAGTTTTTTTATTATAATCTTGAATTAAATTTGTATTTCTTGATAAATGTTTTATACTTTCAACTGTTACTCTTTTTGCAAGTTCAATCTTTATAACATCCTCTTCATTAATAATAAACTTATTGGGATTTCTTAAAATATTATCTAAATACCTAATTGTTTCTTCCATTATATCTAACCATTCAAAATCGTATTCAACCTTTTCATAGTCTTTATATACATGCAAACGAGAATCCAACTTTTTATTAAAATGTTCATTATTAACATCACTAGATTTTTGATATAAATCAAATATTTCCATATATACCTCCTTATGTTAATTTCTTTAAACGAAGTAAATATTCAATACATTCTTTCATTTTATCTTTACCAAATGTTTTATTTAAATATTCTATATAACCATCAATTTCATCTCTGATATATGAGACATTTAATTGTTCAAACTTTCTTAGGATTTTTCTTGCTATGAAGTAATCTACTCCACTTACTTCATCTCCTCCACAAGCAACATAAACTGGTACAAACTTTTTCATGTGAGCAACAATTCTGTTACCAAATGCAATTCTAAAGTGTTTAATTACATAATCATCCATATCTTCAATTTTATCTAACGTTTCTTTAGATATTTGATTTTGTTCCATTGCACTTTTAAATAAATTATCTAAATAACTATAATTTATATCCATTGCATCAGTATCAATTGGTTCAAAAACTTTACCTTTATCATTAATATCAATAGGCATTGCTCTATCGTATACCTTATCTGTTACCATATATGTTGAGTCATCGTTATTGATTGTACCAATATACCAAACATTCGCAGGTATTTTAATTTTACCATCAATTATATGTTTTGGATCGCTCTTCCAAGCACTTGAAACAAGTTCAATAATCCATTCATCTTTATTAGGCATTTCAAGTATTGATAACATTTCTGCAAAGTAATATTCTACACGAGAAATATTCATTTCATCTAGTATTACAGTATAAACATCATCAGTAAAACCTGCTTGATATAACTCTTTTAATACTTCAGTTTCATTAAACTTTTTGGTAAATTCGTTAAAATATCCAAATAATTCTGTTCTATCTCTCCATGAGGGTTGAACTGAGGCAACACACGAATCGTGTTTCAAAAATTTTCCCCAAGCATATGCTAAGGAAGTTTTACCTGTACCAGAAATACCTTGTAAAATAATTAACTTAGTACTAGCTAAAGCAGATATAAATAATCTAATCATTTCAGTTGAATAATATAATCTTAATTTTGATGCTGCAAAGTTTCTAAAATTTTCAACTAATTCTTCTAATGTAAAAGTATTGTTATAGTTTTGTATCTTGTATTTAGCAAAAGCCTCATCAACACTTGCAAGTTTTGGAAATCTTTGACCATCACCAGCAACTTCATCTTGAGTTTCTACTTCTTCAGTATCACTATCCCCAGGTTTAAGCCCGAGTTTTGATACTTTCATCGCAAGAATATCTTGTTTTTCTTGAATTAAATTTGCTACTTCATTATTAAGAGTTGCAACTTCTTCAAGTAAAGATTCTTGTTCCACAATAGTTTTTCTAAATTTCAAATACTTTCTTAAAACAAAATAGATAAGTAAAATAATTGATACAAGTAATACCACTACTGCTAAAACAGCTATTGCAACAAATATCCACTCTGGTCCTTTTAAATCACTTTGATAATATCTAATAACTTTAATATAAGCAGGTATATTAAATATTTCAACTACTCCATTAAATAGACCTTTAAAAAATAATATAAATCCTTTAAAAAATTGATTTAAGAATTCATATAAGAACTTCATAAATGTATCCATTATCCTACCTCCACAACATCATTATCTACTACATAACTAAATACTTTTCTAATTGAATCATTCTTTAAACTAGAATCATCACTCAAATATAAAATAAATTTATACCCTTCATTAATATATTTTAAATAGTTATCTCTATATTCTAAAAAATCATTTTCATTAACACTTAATATAACTCTATCTTTAACTACATCATTATCTATAATATTAAATAATCTTTTTAACTTATCTTCTTTTTCTATCAAACTTTTTGAAAAATCAACTATATAATAATTACAATCTAAATTAAGCACATCCTTTAAAACTAATACACTAACCATTGTATAATTAATAAATAATTTATTTTCAAGTACTATACCTCTGTTATAAACCTTATCAATAGCATAATCACTATATAACTTAGGTATCTTTACCAAATGCATAACTTCAGTCTTATATAAATTCTTAACTCTGGTTTTACCAGTACTCAAATAAAACTCTTTACTATCAAAACTATCTAAATATTTATCAATTCTTTTTTTATCACTTATCCAGGTACTCTTAAGTTCATCATCTATTGGTTCTAGATTTAATTGTTTAAATCTAAAGTCATTAACTTTATCCACAATTACATCAATATCTTTTTTTAAAAAACCATCTAAATAGTATATAAAAGGAAAATAACTTAATATTAATTTTATATCATCTACATCATTATCTTTACTCAAAATTTCAGCCTTCTTAACCAAATCCTTATTTATCACCTTAGCACATAACCCTGAAGGTAACTCAGTATACCTTAAATTAAAATAAGTATCTATTAGTCCTTCAAATATAGTTTTATTATAATATTTTTCTAATATAATCTTACTATAATTTATTAACCTTTTACGATTAAACTTTAAATATGTATTCATTACATTTAACATTTTTTACCTCCTTAATGATAGATTACTTCCACAATAGATTCGTGATTATTAAACGGATATGTATAATCATTACTAACATTACTTTTATAAAACCTAACACTTTTACTCGATAATGCATCTACTTTAAATATAAAACTATCAATATATTTATATCCATCAATGTCTCTAGTAGTACTACTAGTATTATTGATGTAAGCCTCATTAGTCATATCAAGTACTGCAATACTTGGATCAAATTTTATTTCAATCACCGCTGATGAACATTTATCTTTTTCAGTATCACTTAAACCTAAATAAGTTGTAATATCTATTCGATCACCAACACTATAATTAGAAAACGCTTCATTTACAGTATAAAAATCATATGTATTAGTAAAATTAACATCAAAATATGCTCTATTCTTAACATCAGTTATTTCATAACCAAGACCCATTTTACCAACTCTCAAAGTAAATCTACCCTTTAAAGTTTTCTTATAAGGACTCTTAGAAGTTGTTTCTATTTCCACCCAAATAGTATCTCCATCACTCAAATTCTCATTCGGAGTAATTGTTACATAAAATGAATCGGTATGACTTGCAGCATAAATTACTCCACTCGTCTTTGATATTTCACATGTAGCATTACTTGAACACTCATAAGTTATATCATATTCAATATCAGAATTACTAGCAACAAAGTTATTTTTATAACTATTCATATTTATTGTAATAGTGTATGGATCAACTCCAGAATAATTATCTAACTCTTCATTTTTTAACCCAACATCTAACCTATCACTATTAAAATAAAAACTATGACTTGCTAAATAATAATCCCTGAGTTCATTATAAATATACCTTCCATAAGTCTTAAATAAAGAACCCCAAGAAAAAATGGACAGAATAACTAATAATACTACCAATATATTACTTTTTTTCATTTTTCTTTCTCTTTTTCTTTGGTTTAAATTCTTTAACTAATGTATAAATTTCAAGAATAAAACATACTGCAACTGGTAAAATAACAATACCTAAGAAACCCCATTTAGATTCAAGCAGTAATAAAATACCACCAATCACGGGATATACTTTAGCATTATTTTTAGTACCTATTATAAAATCTTTAGTTATAACTTTATCATTATCCAAGGTATATGTAGATTCACTAGCATTAATCTTATTAATATTTTTTACACTTCTTAAATTAACACCTACATCACTACCATTAGCTTCATAATAAAACACTTTATCACCCACACTAATATCATTATCTTTAACAACCACTAAAGAACCTTTCTTTAAATCATCATAATCACTTTTTAAACTAATTAAACTTTTTCCATTAATAACAGTTATATTATAATCATTATAATGAAGTAAACAAGTAGTTACAATTAAAGAAATAATTATATATAATGTTATAAAAAAACCAATACATATTTTTTTCATAAGCACCTCACTCTACCATAATCAAATTATACCACAAAAATATTCCAATGCCAATATTTTTATGGTATAATAAAGTAGCAATACTAAGGAGGGTAAAATGGAATTTTTTTTAAATAATGAATTGCAAAAATTATTAGAAGAATATGGAAGGGCAAAACAAGCTGATGATAAATTTATATTACAAGCATTTGATATAATCTTATCATCAAAAAATATAACAAATAAAGTAAAAAACATTAATGTAGGGAAAGATGCATATCTATTCAAAGAACCATACTACGAAGAAGAAAACAAAACAATTTATATGAAAAGTAACATACCAGATGTTGAGGATTACTTCACTATAAAAGGTGATGCTATTAATGCTTACAACTTAAAGGTATTATATGAAATACTTACACTTTGTAATAAACTAAGTGAATGCGACTACATCAATGGTTTTGTAAGAAATTTGTTATATTTATCAAGTATATATAATTATCCAGGATTAAAACCAGATGAAAGAATGGCACAAATAAAAGCATCAAAAGAAATTCTCACTTTAGCATATGCAAGTAGTTTTGCAAACAAAGAATTAGCAACAAACTATTTCAAATATCAAACACTACTAAATCTATTAAAAGGATATACTAAATACACATCCCCTACACTAGATTTTTGTCTAAAGTGTAACGAACTAACTCTTGCAAATGCAAGCTGTTATGGAAAAACAGAACAAGAAATACATAACTATCTTCAAAACGAATCAACTAAAAACAGTTTAGATACCAACCTATACATTGGTCTACCAATACTCCCTTCACAATATGAAGAAGTAACTAAACTAAAAGAAGATACCCACAGCAAACTACAAAGAACAAAAAGTTTATTCTTTTAAAACCAAATGACTGAGCTAATAGCTCAGTCATTTATATATATATTTCTTAAAAAGACACAGTTAAGTTAACGGGCTCCTTCGTATTTATTTTGCACCCCGCCTGACCTAGCATGCGGACGCACTAGACAGGCATGTCCGATCCTAGTTTACCAAACTTACCTACGGACAGTTTTTGAAATACAAAAAAATAGATATAACATCCTTGCTATATCTATTGTGCCTTAAGCCTTGTATAAACAACCATTCTTTGATATTATATTATTATCACAAAAAAATAAAAGGTGTTTGTTTATGTCTAAATTATATAACACTCAAGAAGATTTTGCAATTAATTTTAATAAATTTGTTTTAAACATTTATCCTAAAGCTAGAAAAACTCAACTTAACATTCTTCCGTACATTTTATTTTGTATGACTAAAGCTGAATCTTCTGTTGCTTCCGATATTACCAGAGAACTTGAAGATAAATTTGATTTTGTTCAGCATGATTCAAATGATAAAGGAATTCGTAGATTTTATAACAATAAATTATATAATGGCGAAAATTTCTATGATGCTTTAATTAAACGTGTTATTTTTAACTATAAAAAGAAACATAACGATTTCAGAGTTCATGTTATTATTGACCATATGTTTTCTCACGATAATTACACTACTTTCATGATATCAATGAGAGTTGGTAAACAAGGTATTCATCTTTGGTTTAGATCTTTTAAAGGCAAAAAAGTTAGTGATGTCTTTGAAGAAAGTTTAATAATCGAAGGCATCAACTACATTATTGATTTATTTAAATATACAAAATATAAATTAACTTTTCTTGCTAACAGATGGTTTAATTTCACTAATCTTATGAAAACTATCGAAAAAACTGGTCATATTTACTGCTTTAGGCTTTAAAAAAATATTAAGTGTTTCATATATGACAAAAAAGAAGACCATAAAATTTGAAAATGGTTAGATAAACTTACAACCTATAAATAGCATTCAGCACTTTATGATGATGTTTTACTTACTGAAAGCAAATTTAAATATAAAATTGTATGTAGCAAAAGACATGGCACTGAAGATACATGAATATTAGCAACTAATGGATATTACAAGCAAACAATTATTGACTATAGCTATCGTTTCGGAGGTATTGAAACCATTTTCAAAAATCAAAAATCAAATGGCTTTTACATAGAAAACATTTTTAATGCTACTGAAAAGTCATATCAAACCATGTATGCTTTAGTATGTACATTTATTTTATTTCACACTATCATTGGTGCAGACTAGATGTTACAAGAATATAAAAATTGTTACTAATAAAAAATACAAAAGTAAAGGTCTAGTTAGAGCTCTATCTCTATTTAATACTGGATTAACTTTATTTAAACGAGCCATTAATTCTAGAATATACATTAGAATTCCAATGAAATTTATTTTGTATGACATATAAAATTTAAAACAATACTAAAATTTTTTTGCGTGCAATAATTTATATTTCTTTTATAAATAATGAGTAAAAATGTAGTTTTTGTAACAAATTTATATGATTTTAGCATCTTTATAACACAAAAAAAGAGGTAAATCGTTCAACACTGGTCGAACTTTTTATCTCTTTTTTGTTAGATTTTACCGATATTTTTTTAAAACTGTCCGTCAATCAGTTATACGGATTGGATTTGTTTTTGTTCCATCACCAGATGAGTAAATAATTGATGAATTTAAGTAAAATGTAGGTCTTATAGCAGTTGCAACCGATGCATTAAAATTAAATACTGATCCTGAATCTAGTATACAAAACACAAAATATGAATTATCAATATTTCTTGTAGCCAAAAATTCATGAATTCCCAAATATAACCAATTTTCATTTTCTATTCCTGAAAAACCATAGTTACTCAAAGTTCTATTCCATCTATTTTGATTTATTGCAAATCCCCAATCTGTTGCATACATTAATCCTATTTTTGCACTATATTCTGTTGCATTATCAGTTGTATTTGTTGTTACTGGACTTACTATTTCATTTTGATATGCTGTTTTAGCTGGTTGACTATAAATATTTGCCCCTGTATTTCCTCCAAATTTCCATGTACTTACAGCTATCATGTTTGCCCATTTACTTCCTATGTTATTTAAATAATTTGTATTTAAATTTATTTTATTTAATAAACTTATACTCCATTCATTTAAACCATTTCCTCTATTTATACTAGTATCATTTTTATAATTCCAGTAATATCTATTTATTATTGTTAATTCTCCTTTATATTTTGAATAATCACTTTTTGAATATGTATCTGTACTATAATCCCCATCTGTTCCTAGTAGATTGCTATTAGCATAATCTGATTTAATTAGCTTTACTTTATCACCAAATACTCCGATAATTCTATATAGATTATCAGCTGGACATGGACTTTGTGTACTTCCAAAACATACATAGTTATTTACTGCATCACTTGCTCCAGCAAATCTATATGAATTATCTCCTGCTCCATTTGTTAGGTTAGAATCGTGATAATAAATACCATTTTCTCCTTGAGTACCTGTATATTGAGACATAATATATTCACTTAAACGCATACTAGTTATTTCTATATTCTTAGTTATAAATTCACTTATTTTGTTATTTGAATCCAATACATAAGCTTTTATTTTATATGTTCCTTTTGCTAAATTTGTAAATGTATATGTATTACTTGTACTTTCTACATATGATGATCCATCATCTTTTGAATAAAAATATTTAGTAATAGTTCCTGTTCCACTTGTTGCACTAATGCTTATTGTTATCTTATTTCCATTTGGGGTAATTGTATAACTATTAATTTTAATAGGGTTATATTTATCAAAAAATACATAACATTTATCAGATACATTTCCTTCCATTATCACTTTCTGGTTGTTATCATCCCATTTAAGTTTACTTCCTTGTTCGCATTTACTCATTTCTTCATTAAAGATGTATCCATCTGTTGGCCATTTATTATCTGTTGATTGAACATAAGTCTTTGAATTAGCTTCAGTTTCCAACATCATGCTTATAGCATTTTTTCTTCTAATATTTGATTTTTCTTCATAACTCAAAACTTGTTTTTTTAGATTATAATTATTGTACAATAGGTATGTATTGCTTAAAACTAAAAGAGTTATTACTATTATAATAAATTTTTTCATATTAAAAAGACCCCTATTCCGAAGCCTCTATTCTTGAAGCCTCTATTCTTGAAGCCTCTATTCTTGAAGCCTCTATTCTTGAAGCCTGTATTCTTGAAGCCTCTATTCTTGAAGCCTCTATTCTATTAAAATTTTATCATATTGGTGTTGCTAATGCAACCCCTTATTGAAACTTTTTTCAACAATGTTCAAGCAAAACGTTTTAATCATTTATCACATTTTACACCTTTTTGCAGGGACTTTTTGTTCCAACTCACACCTTTTTGTAACCACTTTTTGTCTCAACTTACACCTTTTTGTAACCACTTTTCGATTTTTCCCACAAAAAAACATCTTGCAAAATGCAAGAAGTCTTTATTTTAAATATTTTTTAAAGTTTTTAAATTCTACTGAATCTTCTAAATCAGTTTTAGCTAAATCTTGAAGTAAAGATTTTTGCCTACGATCTAACTTTGTCGGAGTAATTATATTAATTACTGCATACATATTACCTTTTGTAATACTATTTGGTAGTTTAATACCTTTTCCTTTTATTTTTAATTTAGTGTAATTTTGAATACCTGCTTTAATATCTAGAATAATATTTCCATATATAGTTGGTATTTCTTTTTTACAACCTAAAGCAGCATCTGCAATGGTAATTGGAACTTCTAAGTAAATATCTGCTCCATCTCTTTCAAATAATGGATGTTCTTTAATTTTAAATTCTAGGAAAACATCACCCGCAGGTCCACCATTAACACCAGCATTACCTTTTCCAGCAAGTCTTAATTGATATCCTTCATCAACACCTTCTGGTATAGTAACTGTCAATGTCTTTGTTTTATCTACTACACCTTTTCCATGACATACATCACAAACAGTCTCAAAACTCTTACCTGTTCCACGACAATCTGGACAAGTCTTTTGAGTTTGCATATACCCAAATATAGTTTGAGCTTGTTCTAATACTTTACCAGTACCTCCACAAGTATGACATTTCTTTTCATTAAATCCACCTTTACCATGACAAGATGAACATTCACTAGTTAAATTCAATTTAACATCTTTTTCACAACCAAATATTGCTTCTTCGAAAGTTAGATTTAAAACAACTCTGATATCTTGACCCTTTGATGCTCTATTTTGACTACCTCTTCCACGGCCAAAACTACCAAAACCACTAAAACCTCCACCAAATAAATCACTTAGGATATCATCTAAATCAATATCTCCCATATTAAATCCTTGGAAACCAGCTCCTCCGGCATTTCCTCCACCATTTTGGAATGCAGCATGACCAAATTGATCATATTGACGTCTCTTTGTTGGATCTGATAAAACAGAATAAGCTTCACCTATTTCTTTAAACTTTTCTTCAGCTCCAGCCTCTTTATTAATATCGGGATGATATTGTTTAGCAAGTTTTCTAAATGCTCTTTTTATTTCTTCATCTGTAGCAGTCTTACTAACTCCTAAGACTTCATAATAATCTTTCTTATCCATAATTTACTCCTTTCCAGTAATTGTAATATCATTAAGTAATAAAGATGGTGCTAAAACACTTAAACTTGATTTAGACAAATCATTACCTATTTCAATTACATTACTAAATACTTCAAATATATTAGTTTGTAAAATAATCATATTTAAACCTTTAGTAATTTTACCACTTTTTACATATAAACCTTCAGCTTGAACAGATATATTTCCAGTTTTTTTATCAACTCCAGAATGAAAACCAACTGCTTCATCAATAATAATACCATTATCTAAATCTTTAACTAACTCATCAAATGATTTATTACCACACTTTATATACAAATTATTTACACCATCTGCATTACCAGTTGCATCCTTACCAGTCTTAATAGCATATTCTACATTATTAATTTCTTTAACAAATACTCCATCTTTAACAAGTACTTGTTTAACTTTAATAACACCTTCACTATCAAAATTAGTATTATACACTCCATTCAAAGAATCTTCCACAATAGTTATTTTATTACTAAATATTTTTTTATTTAACTTACCTGCAAATACTGATTCATTTAACATAATACCTTTACTTTGAAATGAACCTGCAAACGTAGTTAAAATACTTTCAACAACATTATTTGTAAGTAATACTTTATATTTATCAGTTTTAACTGATGTACTATTTAACTTAATAAGTAATGTATTAAGTCTATTTATTAAATAATTTTTAAATTCTTTAAAATTATATTCTTTAGAATAAAAACTTACATATAAAACTCTAGTTAAGTTATTATCTTCAACAGTTATTGATGCTCCATAAGAATCAAAATAAGCTTCATCTTCCATACTACAATCATTAACTAAATTAGTTATATAATTTCCACATAACACGTGAGAAAACTCTACTTCAATTGACCTAATACATGAATAATCTTTTTTTAATTGATTTAAAGATACCAAATCCTTTTTAACTAAGGTATAATCTATATCTTCATCTTTTTTAACTTTATTTTTTATATTACCATTACATAATCTATTACTATTTTTATTATCACTAGTTAAAAATATATCATTTAAAGCCTCAACCAATTCTTTAGTTTTTTTAATATTTTCTGTAACTAACTTAACACATCTATTATCTTTAATAGCTTTAATAATATATGTATCGACATTAGTTATTTGAAATAATTTAACTTTATCATTTAATGTACTTATATTAGTACTATTATTTTTTTCTTTAAATACTTCAATATCCATTCCATATTCTTTACCAAGTAAAATTAAATTATTCATCCTTTTCACCTCCAACAAGAATATGACTAACCCTTATTCTTGGCATACCTACATTAACTGGAACATAACCACTAACTGAACCACACATACCTTGACCAAGTTCTAAGTTATCTCCAACCATTTCAACACTTTGTAAAATATCTTTACAATTACCTATTAAACTAGCAGACTTAACACATTCACAAACCTTACCATCACGAATCATATATGCTAAATCACAGGCAAAGTTAAAGTCTCCAGTCTCCGGAGAAACACAACCTCCTCCCATCTTCTTAGCATATAAACCTAATTTAATATCTTTAATCATATCTTGAAATTTACTATTACCAGCTTCTAAATATGTATTATTCATTCTAGATGTTGGTGCATACAAATAACTTTCTCTTCTACTACTTCCTGTTGGTGCCATACCCATTTTTCTACTATTTACTTCATCTATTAAGAATCCTTTTAAAACACCATCTTTAATTAAAACATTTCTTTTTGTTTCTCTTCCTTCATCATCTAATCTAGTACTTCCCCATTCATTTTTTAAAGTACCATCATCAACAATATTTACAACATTACTTGCAATTTTTTTATTTAAATCATGACTTAATACTGAAATACCATCTGCAACAGATGTAGCTTCCATTGCATGTCCACAAGCTTCATGAAATATTACTCCCCCAAAGCCATTTTCAATTATAACAGGCATTTCTCCACCAATACATGGTACTGCATATAATTTATCAATACCTTCTTTTACTAATGTATCTATTACTTCATCATAATTAATTTTATCAAGTAAGTCTAACCCAGTAGTTAATCCATATGAATAATTTATATTACATGTCTTATCTTTATCTTTAAAGCTTACTATTATAAATAATCTAGTTCTCTCTCTTTGTTCAAAAGTAAATAAACCATTTTCACGTGCAATAGTTACACCTTGTTTATTATTTTGAAGACTAATACTAACTTGATTAATTCTTTTATCTTTACCCCTAATTTTTTTATCCAATAAATTAAATAATGCTTTAACATCTTCATTTGTATAATGTGTCTTACTTAAATTATTATATCTTTTAACTCTATTAAGTGATACATACTTATATGTCTTTTTATTACTTATATTACTACATAATGTATCAATTATTTTATTTATATTTTTATTAGCAAAATCATTAGTTGAAGCATAATAAACATCAGTACCTTTAGCTATTCTTAAGCCAACACCATTAGAAAAATTAGTACTATAACTATCTAAATTACTATCTATATAATTAAATATAGTTGTTTTTTTGTCTTCTACATATACTTCAGCAAAATCAGCTCCTGTAGACATCATTGCTTCAAGCATTCTTTCTAACTTATCTTTTTTCATGTATCTCCTTTAAACTGGTAAAAAGAGAGTTAAGACGCTCTCTTTTATCCCTATTATTTTTTTAATTATTTTTCTTCGTATGTGGCATCTTCAACTTTTTCATGGTCACTATCACTACCACTACTTGCTTCTGTATTATTAGCATTATCTTTTGCTGCTTGTTCATAAACCTTAGCTGCTAAATCCATTGCAACTTTATTAAGTTCTTCACTAGTTTTCTTAATTTCTTCAATGTCATTTCCTTCTAATGCTTTTTTAGCAGCATCTAATTTTTCTTCTGCATTTTTCTTATCATCTTGAGTTATCTTATCACCTAAATCAGATAAAGCTTTTTCAGTAGCAAACACAATACTATCAGCATTATTTCTAACTTCAGCTTCTTGTTTACGTCTTTCATCTGCTTCTTTATTAGCTTCAGCTTCTTTCATCATCTTATCAATTTCTTCATCAGATAAATTAGTTGATGATGTAATAGTAATAGATTGTTCTTTATTTGTACCTAAATCTTTAGCTGTAACATTAACAATACCATTAGCATCTATATCAAATTTAACTTCGATTTGAGGAACACCACGTCTTGCTGGTGGCAAGTTAGTTAATTGGAAGTTTCCTAAAGTCTTGTTATCACTAGCCATTGGTCTTTCACCTTGTAATACATGAATATCTACAGCAGGTTGATTATCTACAGCAGTAGAGAATACTTGAGATTTACTTGTTGGAATTGTTGTATTTCTTGGAATTAATACTGTCATAACATTTCCTAGAGTTTCAATACCAAGTGATAATGGTGTAACATCTAGTAAAACAATATCATCAACTTCACCAGTTAAAACACCACCTTGAATAGCAGCACCCATTGCAACTACTTCATCTGGGTTAACACTCTTATTAGGTTCTTGTCCTAGTTCTTTTTTAACAAGTTCTTGAATATATGGAATACGACTTGATCCACCAACTAATATTACTTTATTAATATCTTTAGCAGTCATATTAGCATCTTTTAATGCTTTTCTAACTGGTTCAAGTGTTGAATCAAATAAATCACGACATAAATCTTCAAATTTAGCTTTAGTTAAAGTCATATCTAAATGAACTGGTCCTTCACTATTTTGGGCAATAAATGGAAGACTTATTTGTGTAGTAGTCATACTAGATAAATCTTTTTTAGCTTTTTCAGCAGCATCTTTAATTCTTTGCATTGCCATAGTATCTTTACTTAAATCAATACCTTGTTCTTTTTTGAATTCACTTACTAAATAATCAGTAACACGAGCATCAAAGTCATCTCCACCTAAACGATTATTACCGCTAGTTGCTTTAACTTCAAATACACCATCACCAAGTTCTAGAATAGAAACATCGAATGTTCCACCACCTAAGTCATATACTAAGATAGTTTGTAATTTATCTTGTTTATCTAGTCCGTATGCAAGGGCTGCAGCAGTTGGTTCATTAATAATTCTTTCAACTTCTAATCCTGCAATCTTACCTGCATTTTTAGTTGCTTGTCTTTCAGCATCATTAAAATATGCTGGAACTGTAATAACTGCTTTAGTCACTTTTTCTCCTAAATAACTTTCTGCATCTTTTTTCAATTTAGCTAATATCTTTGCACTAATTTCTTCTGGAGTCCACTTCTTTCCTCCAGCTTCTACTTTTTCATTAGTACCCATTTTTCTCTTTATTGAAGAAATAGTATTTTTAACATTAGTTACTGCTTGTCTTTTAGCAACTTCACCAACTAATTCTTCATCACCTTTAAATGCTACTACTGATGGAGTTGTTCTATTTCCTTCAGCATTAGTTATAACCTTTGGTTCTCCCCCTTCTAGTACTGCAACACATGAATTTGTAGTACCTAAATCAATACCTATAATTTTACTCATATATCATCATTCCTTTCATTTATTTTTCTTGAGCTTAATTATTCATTTACTTTTACCATAGCTACCCTTATAACTTTATCTTTATAAGTATAACCCTTTTGTAGTACTTCCAATACTACATTACTTGGTAAACTCTTATCACTTTCTGTAAGAACCGCTTCCATCTTATTCGGATCAAATTCAAGTCCTTTACATTCAATTTCTTTAACTTCTAATTCTTGTAAAATACTTACTAAATTAGTATATATCATCTTAAATCCACTTAAGAATTTAGATACTTCATCAGATAAATCTCTATCATCTAAGCTTATAGCTCTTTCAAAATTATCTACTATTGGAAGTAACTTCAAAATAAGTTTTTCTCCATCATATTTACATAATCTACTTATTTCTTCATCATTTCTTCTTTTAATATTTTGCATCTCAGCCATAAGTCTTAATACTTTTTCATTAAGTTTTGCATTTTCTAAAACTAACTTTTCATCATGTACATGATTTTCTTTCTTACCTGTACTATCTTTCTTTTTAACACTCTTTACTTTTTGCTTACCTTTTTTTATTTTTTCTTCTTCCATTATGTATCCTTTCTATTATCAATAGCATCATCGATATACTCTAGTAATCCAACAATTCTTTGATAATCCATTCTCTTTGGTCCAATAACCGCTATTGTACCTTCTTCACCATTAACATGATATTTCTTTCTAATAATTGTACAATTAGAATCAAACTCATTTTCATCACCAATATAAACTTTAATATCATCTTCATCACTAACTTCTTCAACTTTAGTAATAAGGTTATTATCTTCAAGTTTATTAGCAAGTCTTTTAAGTTCATTAATATCACTATACTCAGGCTGTTCAAATATCTTTGTTTTTCCTGTAACATGGATATTACTATTGTTATTTACAAAATCATTAAATGCATCATAGAAAATATTATACACTGTTTCATATTGTCTTATTTGATTTTTAATAACAGGTTTAACTTCTAACTCTAATCTCTTACCAACATCATTAATCGGAGTACCAACTAACATCTTATTAATTATTTCACTAGTTTTAATCACTTCTTTAACATTTATTGTATCAGGTAAATTAAATGTTTTATTTTCAACATTACCTTTATCTGTACAAACAACTGCTACTACTTGATTATTTCCTAAATCAATAATATTAATTTGTAAAAGATTATTATCTACACCACTTTTTCCTAAAACAACACTAGTATAATTAGTTATATCACTAATTATATCCATACACTTATTAATTGCATCACTTAACAAAATATCTGTATTAGCAAATATTTTTTGTAATTGTAGCATCTCACTACCAGTTAATTTTTCTGGTTCCATCAAATTCTTAACATAATATCTGTACCCTGCTTCACTTGGTACTCTCCCAGAAGAAATATGATTCTTTTCCAAATATCCCATTTCTTCAAGTATTGCCATCTCATTTCTTATCGTGGCACTCGAACACCCAAACAAATCACACAAGGCTTTTGACCCAACCGGTTTAACTGTTTTAATATAAGTTTCAACAATTACCTTTAAGAGATTATTTTTACGTTCATCCATAATTATACCTCTTTTAGCACTACTCTTTCTTTAGTGCTAATAACATTATAATACTATGATTAGCACTTGTCAATATAGAACTGCTAATTTTTAAAAATTTTTTGTAAAAAAATAAAACCTATTTCTAAGTTTTATTTTCTAAAGTTACGCTTAACACCATATTACTTGTATCTAACACCGTACCAGCATCAATACTTTGACTAGTTACATATCCATATCCATTATATTCAAACTTAATGCCAAGTAATTCAGTATAAGTCTTAACATCATTTATACTCCAACCAGTCATATCTTCCATTTTAAACTCTAAACCATTACTAAGAAGAAAAACTTTACTATCAGCAAGAACCTTTTTTTCTTTCAAAGGATACTGATTAATAACATATTTGCCATTACCAATAACAATAACTTTTAATTTATTTTGTTCTAAATCAATTACACTTTTTTCAACTTCACGACTAATATAATTATTTAAATCAATTAATTTAGTTAAATCAGCATCACTCTTAGATTCAGTTAACTTAGCATATGATGCAATTTCTTCAATTGCAGTAGTTATAACTTTAGCCCAAGAACCTAAATTAGTTTCAGGTTTCTTTCCAACAACATATATAATGTATTTTGGATTATCACTAGGAATTATACCTGCAAATGACTTAATATAATCATAGGTGCCATCTAAGTAGCCACCTTTTGGTGATGCTATTTGTGCAGTACCAGTTTTACCCATTACATTTACATTAGTTACATTCCATACTTTATTTATTTCAACAACTTTTTTCATAAGTTCATGCATCTTACTAACAGTATTACTTGAATAAACCTTATCTACAACAACTCTACCACCTTTATAAGTGACATTACCATCTTGATCAACTATTTTATCAACAACATATGGTTTTATAACAACTCCATCATTAGTCATTGCACTTAAAGCCTGAAGCATTTGAATTGCTGTAACAGAAACCCCTTGGCCAAAAGATGCAGTTGCAAGTTCAGATTGATAAGTTATCTCAGTATCACCAACTGCTTCATTAGAAAGTTCAATCTCTGTTTTCTTACCAAAACCTAAATTACTATAATAATCAGATAATTTATCAACACCTAGTCTTAAAGCAAGTGTTGTTGCTGCAACATTACTAGATCTAGCAAAACCTTCATCAAAAGAAATAGTACCCCATCCTCTTCTTTCTGAATCTCTAATAACTGTTCCATCATCTAACGTATAAGAACCCGATGTAAATAATTCATCGCCTTTATATTTACCTTCTTCAATTGCTGATGCAAACGAAAATATCTTCATAACAGATCCAGGTTCATATTGATAACTTATCAAAGGATTCATATATTCTTTTATTGTATTTGTGTCATTCGGATTAAAATTAGGATTTGTAGCACTTGCAACAATTGCACCAGTACTTGCATCCATTACAGAAAATACTGCCCATTCTGTATTAAATTTCTCTTGCATCGAAGAAACAGCTTTCTCCGCAATAAGCTGAATATTAGAATCAATTGTTAAATAAATTGATGAACCATCTTTTGCTTTTTTAGTATCCTCCGGTGTATTTGGAATCTTATAATTACTTGATGTATATTTTAAGTATTTTGTATAACCATTCACTCCAGATAATATATCATCATAATAACCTTCAACTCCAAGCTCTCCAATTAATTTCCCCTCATCATCCATCTTAGCATAACCAACTATATATGATGCAAATGTCGATTTACTATAATATCTTTTCTTACTATTTTTAATAAAATCAATACCAGGTAACTCTAACTTTTCAATTTTTGCTTTAACTACTTCACTTATATTTAACCCTCCAGGTCTAAGCTCCACCTGATATAAATTTTTATTAAGTAACTCAAGTAATTTCTCTTTAGTCATATTAAGTATTGGTGCTAACACTTCAGCTGTATAATCTTTATCTTTAACATTAGTTTTATTAGAATTTAAATAAGCAATAACGGTATATGAATTAACTGTACTAGCAAGCTCTTCTCCATTAACATCATATATATTACCTCTATCTGCATAAAGTGTCTTTTTTGTGGTGGCTATACTGGATGCTTTTTCTTGTAAATTAATCCCATCAACTTTATCACTCAATACAACATAACTAAGTTTACCAATAATTGTTACAAATAAAAAAGCCACAATTAAAATAATTATTTTAGATATTTTAACTGTAACTCTTTTCTTCATAAATCATTTCTCCTTATTTTTCCCCAACAGACTTTATATTACTATTATTATAAGAAAGTCCAAAATTATCTGCAACATTTTGAATATTTTCTAAACTAGCAAGCTCATCAATTTGCATTGATAATCCTTGATTAACAAGCTCTTGTCTTTCAATATTTTTTCTAAACTTTTCAACTTCATTATTTGTTTCAGATAACAATGATGATGTATAAACATTAAAAAGTGGAATAGCAACAATTAACACAAGTAATAATGTATACATCATTTTTTCACCCTTTAACAATTTAACTTTTTTCCCCTTTTTAGCCATATAATCATATCCTTTCAATTATTCTTAATTTAGCACTTCTACTTCTTGAATTTTCAAGTAGTTCTTCTTCACTTGGAAGAATAGGCTTTTTATTAACTAACTTAATTAATGGTTGATACTCTTTAGGTATATCTTTTAAACCACTAACAAGTTCATCTACTTCACTATATTTTTTAAATATATTTTTAACTATTCTATCTTCTAAAGAATGAAATGTAATAACAGATAATCTTCCGCCTTTTTTTAAGTGCTTTATTGCAACTGGTAAGACACTTTCTAAAACACCAAGTTCATCATTAACTTCAATCCTTAGAGCTTGAAATATCTTTCTTTCTGGATGCTGTTTATAAAAGTAATTTGAACCAACACTCCTTTTAATTACATCAACTAATTCCAATGTTGTATTAATATTCTTACTTTTCTTTATACCACGAGCAATTACTTTACTTAACTTCTCTTCTCCATATTTAAAAAATATTTCCGCTAATTTTTCTTCACTATAATTATCAATTACATCTTTTGCACTTTTTCCACTACTAGACATTCTCATATCAAGGGGTCCATCATGCATAAATGAAAAACCACGTTCTTCATCATCAATCTGAGGTGAAGAAAAACCTAAATCAAATATAATTCCATCAACTAATAAAATATTCTCACTATCTAATGTATCTTCTAAATTAACAAAATTAGTATTAAATATTTTAAAGTTACTTCCGATTTTCATTAAAACATCAGTTGAATAACTAACTGCCCTTTCATCTTGATCAAACCCATATAGAAAACCATTTGGAATTCTTTTTAAAATTTCTTTTGCATCCCCAGCATAACCAATCGTACAATCAATATACACACCATCAGGAACAATATTTAAACTTTCAATCAATTCTTTTTTTAAAACACTATAATGCATCTTCATCACCTATAAACAATTTTTCTGCAATAGTATCTATTATATCACTATTTTCTAAAAAATTTTCATTAAATTTAACACTATTCCAAATTTCTAGATGGTCACCAACGCCGATTACAATACATTCTTTATCTAAACCGGCGTAGCTAACCAATGGGGAGGCAATACTTATTCGACCATTTTTGTCGAACTCACCCACAGTGGCTCCAGAGTATAAAAATCGTGTGAAGGTCCGAGTGACTTTTTTTGTGAAAGGTAGAGTATTAAGCTTATTAACTAATTTTTCCCATTCGAACATTGAATAAACATATAAACATTTTTCAATACCACGAGCAATTACAAAATTACTTCCTAATTCCTCACGAAGTTTAGTTGGAATAACTAGTCTATTCTTTTCATCTATATTATGATGAAATTCACCCAGTAACATATTATCCCCCACTTTCTCCCACAGACTACCACTGTCTACTAATATGTTACCAAACAAATAAAAAAAAGTAAACATTTAGTATTCACTTTTCATAAATTTTACACATCTTTACAAACAAATTTCTTAACTCAAATTAAATCATGTATTACATTAAAAAAGGGGCTGAGTAGAAATAAATAATTTCTATTCAGTCTTTTTTTGCTTAGGAA
>SAMEA104315427__coassemble_1096_pt1 | contig 15331 bp, 14 predicted proteins | sample SAMEA104315427__metabat2_high_PE_043 | metagenome-assembled genome bin SAMEA104315427 (sample SAMEA104315427) | gut metagenome | biome: Monkey gut; feature: monkey-associated habitat; material: faeces | place: China | collected 2013
AATTTAATCAATTAAAAAGACTGAATAGAAATTATTTATTTCTACTCAGCCCCTTCTTATCATCTTTCATAACTTCTTTTAAAGTAGTACCAAATGTTGCAATTCCAGATAATTCTGATGGGATAATAATTTTTGTTGATTTCCCATTAGCAACACTTTCTAAGGCTTCAAAAGATTTTAAACGAAGTACAGCATCATCTGCTTTAGCTTCTTTTAATAACTTAATACCATCAGCTTCTGCTTGTTTTAATTTTAACAATGCTTCAGCTTTACCTTCAGCTATTTTAATTTGACTCATCATTTGTGCTTCAGCTCTTAAAATAGCACTTTCTTTTTCACCTTCAGCAATTAAAATACTTGATTTCTTTTCTCCTTCTGCTTGAAGTATTTTTTCTCTTCTTTCACGTTCAGCACGCATTTGTTTTTCCATTGCATCTTGAATATCTCTAGGTGGTAAAATATTTTTAACTTCCACTCTATTAACTTTAATTCCCCATGGGTCAGTCGCTTCATCTAGAATTGCTCTCATTTTAGTATTAATAATATCTCTACTAGTTAAAGTTTGATCAAGTTCTAACTCACCAATTATATTTCTAAGTGTTGTTGCAGTTAAAGACTCAATAGCACTAATTGGATAATCAACACCATAAGTATAAAGTTTTGCATCAGTTATTTGAAAATATACAACTGTATCAATTTGCATTGTAACATTATCTTTAGTAATAACTGGTTGTGGAGCAAAATCTTTAACTATTTCTTTTAATGTAACCTTATTAGATATAGAATCTATAAAAGGTATTTTAAAATGTGGTCCATGTTCCCATGTTGTATAATATGAACCTAATCTTTCAATAACATAACACATTGATTGAGGTACAATCTTTATATTTGGGATAATCAAAACTATAATAATAACTAATATTGCAACTAAAATTCCTGGCATAACTAATCACTCTCCTTTTTAACTATTAATTTAACACCATCAATTGCTTCCACTATAACTGTATCACCTTTTAAACATTTCTTCTTACATACAGCACTCCATCTTTTTCCATCAACTTTCACTTCACCAACACTATTTTTAGTAATGTCTAAAGTAACAACACCTTCCATACCTATTATTCTATCTAAATTAGTTTTATCATTACTACTATTTCTTAACTTAGCAACAATAGGTCTAGTTATAATTAAAAACAATATACCAAGTATAACAAATATACTAGATAAAACTGCTGTATCTGTTATAATAAATGATAAAATCATTGTAATTATACCACTTATAACAAACCAAATAGAAACTAAATTAACAGTAACTGCTTCTAATACAGATAATATAATAACAAGTATTAACCAAAATATCCAATCCATAATTACTTCCTTTCTTAAATATATTTTATCAAAAATAGATTACAATGTAAATAAAAAATATGGAATGTTTAACATATACAAACACATTTAATAATAATTAAAATTTTTAAAAAAAATATTGTAAAATCTTGAAAAAAGCAAGACAAAACAATATTTTTAATTAAAACTTGAAAAAGTTGGACGAGTTGGATTTGAATTGGGATTTTAAGGTTTAGGTGAAGGTGGATCAGGAGTAGGCACAACAGGACCAGAAGGCATAACAACGTTTAAACGTATTTTCATGTCACAAGATAACCCATTTTTAAAAGTTAAAGTTATAACACCGCCCTCTGAAGTACCAACTTCTGTTCTTGTACCCCAAGGTAAAGTAATAGTTTGATTGCTATTTGGAACATAAATAAATTCATACTCAGGAAGATGTCTATGTTCAATAGTTATTTTATAAACTGAAGAGTTATCTGAAATAGTATAATAATCAAAAAAATATTCAACAGGATAATCAACTACAGTTAAAGGAGCACCATCATATTCTTTTTCAATAACAGGATTTTGACAATTTAATACTGTAGTTCTAACATTTTTTTCGTATATAACTGATTGTATACCTTTAATATCTTCTGCAAAAACTTTTATGTTATAATCAGTATCTCTTATCAAATTATCAAAAGTATAAGTATCCGAAACACTTTCAGCATATTTTTTTCCTCCATCAAATGAATAATAAAATTTAGAAATTGCAGAAGTTCCTACTTTAGATTTAACATTAAGGGAAATACTATTCATAGTATTTGTCGAATTAACATCAGAAATTTTAGGAAAAATATATTTATCAAAATAAACATAACATTTATCAGATAATCTACCTTTAAATACCACTTGTTTACTACGACTATCCCAACTTAAAGTACTATTATTTTCGCATTTAGATAATTCACTATTAAATATATAATTATCAACTGGCCAAATATTAGATGTATTTATTTCATACAGACCAGTCCCAATATCAGTTTCTAACATCAAACTTAACATACTACTTTGATCAATATTATTATTTGATACTACTACAATACTATTATTACTATAAAACTTATATGAAACAATAAATATACTAAATAAAACAATAAATATTAAAATTGATTTTAAAATAAATTTTATCATACAAAAAGCCCCTATTCTAGAAAAAATTTTATCATACTGATACATCTGGTAAGCACTTAATTAACTCATCAACATTAACAGTAAATAGCCCTAGTAATGTTCTAAGTAAACTTACATCTTCAACCTTTTCAACATAATTTTCATTATCTTCAATAATTTCTTTAAAAATAACATAATTATTACTTGGTTCTTCATCTATTGTTAATACAACTGCTAGAAAATAATTATCATTTTCATAATTTACTTTTTCTAGTAATAAACAATTCACATCATTTTCTAATGTAATCACACTATCAACTGTCATATTATCTTCTTCCTCCTAAAGTATTTTCTTCATCTATTTCTTTCAAATTACTTTCTAATGTATTATTGAATAATTGTTGAAAACCAATATCATCTTCTTTATTTGGTTGTTCTACTGCTGGAGTTAATTCTTAACCACTTCTTCATTTTTAACTTCAGGTTCTTTTTGTTTTTCTTCTTCCTTAGTATTTTTCTTATTATGACGAATATCTTTAAACATATTCATAAATTTGTTAAGAACTGGATAAGCCCAAACTTCACCTTCAAAATTAGGATCATTTCTTTCCATTTCATTATACATTCCCTTTACAGTTCCAGCACTAACTAATTTATTATAAATACCTTGAGCTAACACACCTAATGTAACACTACCTGCTATAACAGAGGTTAATGCAAGTGGATTACTTCCTGCAAGTATCCAACAAATACCTTCAATTGAACCAAAGCATAAAATAGATTTAACATATGGAGCTACTACTGCTTTTCTTATCTTTTTAACTTTTAATTTTCCACTAGGAACTTGTGGTGCAGTATCTATTTTTTTAGGATTTTCTCTCTTTTCTGGAGCAACAGGTTCAGCTACCTTTGTTTCTTCTTGTTTTTCTTCTATTACTGGTGCTTTTACATCTAAACTAATATATGGTGTAAAATCATCTATCTTATTATTAATACCTAAATTATTATCATATTTAAAATCCTTTGGTAAAGTAATTGTATTAATATCTTCTTCTAAAGTATAAGTTCCATCAATAATACTAATCTTTGCATTTGGATTTAACTTCTTTAACTCAGCAACTAATTCAGCAACAGTTTCAATACTCTTACTTTCTTTTTCAGCTTCAACTACTGGTTTTTCTTCCACTTTTTCTTCAGAAACTTCTTCTTTCTTTTCATTTACATTATCTAAAGAAATTTCTTCAGGAATTAAATCATCAACACTAAAACCAGGTTCTTCATTCTTTTCTTGTGTATCATTTTTTACTTCTTCACTAATTAATTCAACATTACCATCTAATTTAGCGATAGTGTCTCTAATTTCACTAATCTTCTTATCTAATTCTTCCTTAGATTCTTCTGCTTTCATTAATCCACAATTTTTTAATATTTCATTATATTTAGCTTCATCAAATAAAGCATCATTTCTAAATACCACTACTTTATCTCTTAAATCACGAATAGCATCACCTAATTTTTCTAATGCACCACTAGATATAGCTAAATTACGATATGAAACATCTAATTTATTAACACTTTTTAAAATACCATTAATAAATTCATTAATGTTTAAATTCTTTTTCATATCATTTAAAGATGCTTCAAATTTAACTTTTTGTTCATCTCTTACCTTAATTGCTAAATCTCTAGCTTGTAATCTCTTTTCATATAAAGCATTAGCTTCAGCATACATAATAGATTTATCTAACATAGATAAACTACTATCACTCTTTATAGCAGTTCTTTTCTTATTAGCATCTTGTAATAAAGCTTCATTATCACTTAAAACTTCTTCACAATTCTTTAATACTTGTTCATTAGTTAATGCTTCACCTGCTATATTAAATTGTTCCCTTACTTCATTTAAATACTTAGTAAATTCTTCATTACCACTATTTCTTAAAAATAAAGGATCATTATCAATTATTTCCCTAATATCACTTAAACTATTAAAGGCTTCTTTTGTAAAACCACTCACATCAATACCTTGATTCATCTTCTTATTTAAATCATCTAATTCATCTAAAGAAGATTCTAAAGTATTATTTTCACGTGCTTTAGAATAGTGTTCAGAATAATCTGGATTAGGTACTAAACCATTTTCTAAACCCTTAATTAAATCAAGATAAAAATTTTTTAATTCTTCATTCGTCATAATTCATATTTCCCTTCTATAATAAGATTAACACAAATATTACAAAATTTCAACAACAAAAAAAGGAAATTACACTTTTTTATGTAATTTCTTATTCATTTTCTTCTGCAACATTAATTACAGTTTTGCCATTGTAGTTACCACATTTAGTACAAGCTCTATGAGGTCTTAATGTAGCACCACATTTAGAACACTTTGTTAAAGCTCCAACTTCTTTTTTCAAATGAGTTCTACGCATTCTTTTTTTAGTTTTACTAGTTCTTCTGAAAGGAACTGCCATGTCTATTCACCACCTTTAAAAAATTCATCTAATTTTTGAAATCTTGGATCTATCTTATCCTTATTTTCATCTTCGTTTAATTGCCAACCATCACCATGTAGTGATACCCCAGTTGACTTCGTAATCCGAATAGGAACTTCCAATACAATATTTTCCCATAAAAATTCAATTATATCAAGTATATTTTTACTTTTTTCTAAATATTTTGCATCATTTTCATCAATTTCTGCTAAATTTTCCAAAATTTTAATCGAAAATGGGTATTTTATAGGTTCATTTGTAATTGCATCAATAAGTAACATCTCTCCCCTTACATCTAAATCTATTACAACTTCATCTATTACATTATACTTAATACTTCCAACTACTTTAACTTTACTTAAATCTTTAATTGATGTATTCTTATAAAAATCCTCAGGTATAATGATATCTTCATCAAATACTTTTGGAAGCAAATTCAAATTAATCTTCATTATTCATCACCCTTACTACTAAATCATAATTGTTACTAAATTCTTTAACAACTTCTTTTTTAAGTACATCTATTATAACATATTTTTCTATATTTTCACTATTTTTTAACTTCATGTAGTAAAGATTTTTATCCATCTTTTTAGAATAAGTAATAACTTCATCATTTAACTTATATTCAAATGTATCAATTACTTTATTACCAACTGAATTATATTCTTTTAAGACATAATCATCATTCTTATCTTTTGTTAAAAACAAGAACCCACTTATTGTGGTATCAACAAAAGTAACCTCATCATAATCTATAATATTTTTTAATACATCAGTCATTATACCAGTCTTCATATTATAACTATATAAGTATTCTCCACTTTCAAAATACATATAATCTCCGGCATTATTTAAAAGCTTTACTGTTGAATCAATACCAATTGGTACCACTAACTTCTTTTCATGTGACTCTACATTATAAGCATATACCCCATCACTTACAACATAATATATTACATTACCATTAATAAGTATCTTACTATCAACCTTTTTACTTTCTATTTTTCTATCATCTTCTTCATTATATAATTTATAATACATATTATTTGGTCCAACTTTAACAAAAAATGTATCTGTTACTCTAACTGTATAATCTTTACTATAAAAACTATCTAGTTCATAAAAATAAAACTCATCTTCTTTAGAATCATATCTTATTTCATTTATAGCATCACTATATATAACTAACTTATTATTTCTTAATGTATAATCTTTTATATTATAAAATGTTCTTAAATTTAAATATGTTTCATCTTTACCCATTATTCCATATAATTTATATATATTATCTTGATCTTTACTAAAACCATAATATTGATATTTACTCGGATAAGTATCATTATTCTTTAAATCTTGCCCTGGTGTATTCATTCTTTTTATATAGCCACTTAATTTAGCAATACCAATTATAACAAAAATCATTACAATAATTGATATACTAGTAATTATTAATTTTTTTCTTTTATCTGGTAACATTATAGCACTCTCCTAAACATTTTTTCTAACTCATAGTTGCTAAATTTCATAATTGATGGTCTTCCATGACAACAGTTATAAGGATTATCACATTTAACTAAATCATTAAGTAATTTTTCCATTTGTTCTAAACTTAAGTGTTCATTTGCTTTAACACTCATCTTGCAACTTACCATTTTTGCTAAACTATCTAAGAACCTATCTTTATTAAAATTCTTATTTTCTAAAACTAAATCCACTATATACTTAATATTATCTTGTTCATAATTTTCCCTAAGCCATGTCGGATGACTCTTTATACAAATCGTATTTATACCAAAATCCTCTATTTTAAAACCTAAGTCTGTTAAAACACTTTTTCTTTCTTGAAACAAAGTATAATCACTAGTTGAAAGTTCAATACTTAAAGGTACCAACATATCTGTATATGTTACTTCTTCATCTTGATATCTTTTTGTAATCATTTCATAATTTACTCTTTCATGTGCAGCATGTTGATCAACTATATACATTCCATCTTCATTTTCACAAATAATATATGTGCCATGTACTTGACCAACTGGATATAACTTTAGACTTTTAAACTCTTCATTTTTAATTACTTCGTTAGTACCAAAATCAAGTGATGTTTGAACAGTTTCCTCTTCCCAAGGTATTTCGAGTGTTTCATTACTTGTATCAATTTTCTCATACACACTTGGTTCAATAAAATTATTCTTTATATCATTATCTTCTTCATTTACTAAAGCTGATGCAACAAGTAAGTTTTTATATAAAACACCTTTTATATTTTTATAAATTAAATCATATAACTCATCCATCTTACTTAATTTAATATCTTGTTTAGTGGGATGAATATTTACATCAACAAGTGTTGGATCTGTTTCAATATTAATAACCACTATTGGATAAAAGCCTTCATGTTTATATGTATTATACGCATCATTTATAGCTCTATTTATATCAATATTTTTAACAATTCTTCCATTAACAAATGTATTAAAATGATTTCTATTCTTTTTTAATATACTGGGTTTTGAAACATAACCACTTACCTCATAATCATCATTCATTGCTTTTAATTCAAGCATATTACTTGATACATTAAGTCCATATATTTCATGAATTGTTTTAAGCAAATTGTTACTTCCACTAGTTTTTACTAAAACTTTATCATTATTACTTAAACTAAATGCAATATCAGGTTTAGATAATGCAAGTTTTTCAATATAAGCAAGACAATTATTAAGTTCAGTTACCTCAGTCTTTAAATACTTTAATCTAGCAGGTGTATTATAAAATATATTAGAAACTTCAATTTTAGTGCCTACTCTTAATGGTGCATCACTTACTTCAAGTACTTTACCACCCTTTATATGGACTAGTGTTCCAACAACACCATTTGATGTTTCCATATTCACTTCAGATACACTAGCTATACTTGCTAATGCTTCACCTCTAAACCCAAGTGTTTCAATGAAAAACAAATCATCATCTTTATATATCTTACTAGTGGCATGTCTACAAAAAGCAAGATGTGCATCTTCTCTATCCATGCCACTTCCATCATCAATTACTTCAATTTTTTTAAGTCCTCCGCCATCAAGTAAAACCTTAATATTGGTAGCACCTGCATCAATTGAGTTTTCAACTAACTCTTTTAATACTGATGAACATTTTTCAACAACTTCACCAGCTGCTATTTTATTAGCAAGAAGTTCATTCATTACCCTAATCTTACTCATTATTAGCACCTACTATACTTGGTCTTATTTCATTATCCCCTGTAATACTTACTAAACTAGTTTTAGAAAATTTAATAAAACCTAATCCTTTAATAACTAAATCAGAATTCTTAGGAATTAAAACATCACATGTAATATTATTTTTTTCTCTTCTTCTATTTATTATAATTTCATCTGGTAAATATAATGTTATATTACTATCTTCACTTACATTTAATTTAATATTATTAAATTCTAAATAATGTTTACTTGGCAATTGATAAGTCTTAGGTTTAATTATATTCTTAGAAACAACATCTCTTTTGGTGTTACTCATAAAACCTGGTGCATCATAAATAGTTACACCATCAACATTTAACTTAATAAAATCTTGAGTTGTATTTTCCCTGCTACTTACAGTTATATCACTACCAACCATTTTATTTATCAAACTACTTTTACCAGCATTTGTGTATCCCGCAAATAATACTTTTTTTTCTTTTAAACAAATAGATTCAATATTACTAATATTTTTAGTAAACTTTGTACTTGTTAATATTATATCTTCACTTATTTCATAAATATCTTTGATATTCTTAATAAGTCTATCTTTAATAATATTTTTTGGTATTATATCTTCTTTAGTTATAACTAAAGTTTTATTTACCTTTATTTTTTTATATAAATCCATTGCTTCAGAATCAATATTTAAAAAATCTACTAAAAATAAAACATGAACATTTAGACTATTTATTTTTTTTATTAATTTATCATTATCAATATTTACACCATTATTAATCAAAGTATTATAATTTTTTAATTTAAAACATCTTTGACATAGTTCATTTTTTATATCTGGTGTATACCCGATTTTCTTTTTATCTTCGCTTTGAAGTATAATTCCACAACCTTTACATTTAATCATAATATACCCCACTTACTAAAATATTTTGTTTAGCTAACTTTTTTAAAATAAATTTTTCCATAAAACGATTTATTCGAGTTGGAAACATTTCATATTTAGCTACCCGATTAACTAAAATACTTGTAAGACCCATTCTATTAGCACCAAGAACATCTGTTAATAATTGATCCCCAATACAAGCAACTTCATCTATTTTAAAATGATATAATTCTAATATCTTCTTATATTTTCCTTTTAAAGGTTTTTTACTACTAAAAGCAACATCAACATTTAATATTTCTTTAAAAGGTCTTAATCTATTTTTACCACTATTAGAAATAATTATTACTTTGAAATCTTGTTCAAGACGATTAAATAATTCTTTAACATTTTGATCAGGTTCATTTATTTTATATGGAGCAATGGTATTATCCAAGTCAAAAAGAAGACACTTGATACCATTTTTCTTTAACTTTTTATAGTTAATCGTATAAATACTTTGTTGATATACATCAGGAATAAATAAATCTAACATTTAAAGACCTCCGTTCTTTATAAATTATATCATAACTTTTAATAAAATTTAATATTTTTTAATTTATTTTATGTACTAGTTCAAATTCTTCACAAACTACTAAATCATTCAATGTAATTTTTTTATTGTAAGAAGCTAAACATTCATTAAAAAATCTTTCATGAACCTCACTCCAATAAGATAAAGATTTATCACCTTCGCCTTCTTTATAAGCATGTTCAGAAGATACTTCACCAAATTTTTTTAAATATACTTTTGTTGTTTTGGTTATACACTTTGCTTCATTTTTACTATTTAAAATAATGTTGTACTCACCTTCTTTAGGTAATTTTTCATTATTATACAACATATATAATGACGATGTTGCAGTTTTTTCACCTAACATTACTAATTCTAAAAGTAAATCTGAATTATCTCCAAAAGACCAGATAGAATAACTATCATTATCTATATTATTTTTATTTTTAAAATCATTCCATAATTTTTGAACATCCATAAAATCTCCTTAAAATTAAAACCTCGCTTTAACGAGGTTTAATACAATCTGGTGTCCATGACAAGAATTGAACTTGCGACCTAATGCGTCGGAGGCATTTGCTCTATCCAACTGAGCTACATGGACCTACCAGAATTTTAACATTAATTTTTAGAAATATCAATAGCTATTTCTTTATCATCAATCATGAATTTTTCTCCATTAACAGTACCATTTTCAATAGTCTTTGCTAAAGTTTCATGCATGATATAATCTTTAAAATCATCTATTGCTAATTTTATATCTTCATCAGCTGAATAAGTAATACTAATTCTATCCGTTAGTTCATAGTTATTGTTCTTTCTCATTGTTTGAACTTTTGAAATTATTTCACGAGCAATACCTTCATTAATTAAATCCTTTGTAAGGGTTGTATTCAAAATAACGAAATTATTGTTATCCATTCCAACATCAAATCCATCTTTAGCATCAATTCTTATATCAACCATATCACTATAAATATCATAGTCTTGACCTGCTATATTCATTTTTATAGATTCATTGTTTTGAAGTTTCTTTATATCAGATAAAGATAAATCAAGTAATTTAGTTTGGAATTCTTTTAAGTTTGCTCCGAAAACTTTACCAACATTTCTAAAATTAGGTTTAACAGTAAAGTTCATATATAGTGATGTATCTGTTACAAAAGAAACTTTTTTAACATTTAATTCTTCTTTGATAAGTTCAGTAAGTTCACCGATAATCATACTGTTTTTGCCATCAATTAGAATTTCACTTAGTGGTTGACGAACCCTTAGTTTATGTTCTTCACGAGTATTTCTTCCGATACTGATAAGTTCACGAACTAAATCCATCTTTTCTTCAAGTAATTCTTCGACTTTTGTCTCATCATACTTAGGAAAATCTGCTAGATGAACTGATTCTTCTAAAGTTAAATTAGTATAAATTTCTTCAGATAAATATGGTGATATTGGTGCAAGCATTTTAGAAAGTCCTACTAAAACTTCATAAGTTGTAATGTATACGGCTCTTTTGGAATCATCCATTGCATTACCCCAGAATCTTGCTCTATTTCTTCTTATGTACCAATTTGATAAATCATCTGAAACAAATAAAGTTAATGCTTTTACTACTTTGTTTAAATCATATTCATTATAAGCATCAGTTACATATTTTAATAGTTTATTGTATTTACTTATTAACCAGCGATCGATGTCTTCTCTTTTTTCTAATGGAATGTTACATTCATTTATATCAATATTATCAATATTGGCATACATTGTAAAGAAATTATATGTATTTTTAAGTGGGTTAAAGAATTTAGAATGAACTTCTTTTAAACCATTGATATCAAATTTTAAAGGTACCCAGACTGGTGAAACATATGGAAGATAGAATCTAACTGTGTCTGCACCATATTCTTTCATTGTTGTAAATGGTTCAACGATATTACCCATTGTTTTACTCATCTTTTTACCATTTGCATCTAATAATAAATCATTTACTAAAACATTTTTAAATGGACTTACACCTTTTACAAATGTTGAAATTACTAAAAGTGTATAGAACCATCCGCGAGTTTGATCAATACCTTCACAAATAAAGTCCGCTGGAAATTGAGTTTCAAATAAATCATTATTTTCAAATGGATAATGAAATTGTGCAAATGGCATAGAACCTGAGTCAAACCAACAATCTATTACATCCTTACATCTAGTCATAGATTTACCACATTCAGGGCATAAAAGATGAACATCATCTATGTATGGTCTATGTAATTCGATAGATTCATCAATATTTTCAATAGCTTTTTCTACTAATTCTTTACGTGAACCAATCATTTCAGTATGACCACATGAACAAATCCAGTATGGAAGTGGTGTTCCCCAGTATCTTGAACGAGATATTGCCCAGTCATTTAAATTTTCTAACCAGTTACCAAAACGTTTTTCACCAACATATGATGGATACCAATTAACAGTTTTGTTATTAGCTACAATTTTATCTTTTATTTTAGTTACTTCAAGATAATAACTTGGTTTAGAATAATAAATTAAAGGTGTGTGACATCTCCAACAATGAGGATAGTTGTGAACTATTCTTTGTTTTTTAAATAATTTATCGTTTTCTTTTAAGTATTTGATTACTTCGACATCTGCATCAAAAACAAGCATTCCCTTCCATGGTCCTTCAGTGTATTTTCCATCTTCTCCTACTGGATTTAAGTAAGGTAAGTTGTATTTTCTTCCAACATTTGCATCATCTGCACCGAATGCTGGAGCTAAATGAACTACACCAGTTCCATCTTCTGCAGTAACATATGAATCACAACATACAAAGAATCCTTTTTTATTAACAGGAAGTTCAGGTATTAGTTGTTCGTATTCTGTGTATTCTAAAGAGCTACCTTTAAATGTGTCTAGGATTTCTACATCATCACCTAAAACTTTTGAAATTAGAGATGTTGCTAAAATAAACTTTGTCCCTTTACTTAAAACTAGTGAATAATCATAATCTGGATTTACACATAAACCAACATTAGCTATTAATGTCCATGGTGTTGTTGTCCAAACTAGGAAATATACATCACTATCCTTTTTCTTCATTGGTACTATTACAGTATCAACACTTGTTTCTTCATAGCCTTGAGCAACTTCGTGTGATGCAAGACCTGTTCCACATCTTGGGCAATAAGGAAGAATTTTTACTCCTTCATAAAATAATCCTTCTTCATAGAATTTTTTTAAAATCCACCATTCTGTTTCAATGTAATTATTATCGTATGTAACATATGGATGTTTAATGTCTATGAATTGACCCATTTTTTCAGTTAAATCTGTGAATGTATCTTCATTTTTCCAAACACTTTCTTTGCATTTTTGATTGAATTCTTTGATACCATATTTTTCAATGTCTTTTTTACCTGAAAAACCTAGCTCTTTTTCAACTTGTAATTCAACAGGTAGACCATGAGTATCCCAGCCTACTTTACGAAGAACTTTATATCCTTGCATTGTTTTATATTTACAAATAGCATCTTTTAAGAATTTTGCAACCATGTGATGTAGTCCAGGATGTCCATTTGCAGTCGCAGGTCCATCATAGAATACAAAGTATGGAGCATCTTTTCTGTTTTTGATACATTTTGCAAGTATGTCTTCGCTTTTCCACTTTTCTAAGATTTTTGCTTCAGTTATATCAACTGATTCTTTGCTTAAACTTTTAAATTTTTCCATTACTTTTCCCTCCAAAATAAAAAAGGACGATACCAAGGAGTCAATGTATGACGGTACCATCCTTCTATTAACTTAATTATCTTAACGCGATTAACGTAGCAACCTACTATTACTTCAATTACTAAACTCCTGGGTGATATATTTATTTTTACCATTGTTTTTCTTGCACCATATTGAAAAACTCTCTATTATGTTTATAATAAATACTTGTCCCACTCATCGTTTTTCAAGTGACTTCATTATAATACAAATAAAGTATAGAAGTCAAGAGTAAATCACATATCTATACGAATTGGATCATCTTTTGTACCAGATCCAGATGAATATTTAATAGATGAATTTAAATAAAATGTAGGACGCAATGAATAAGCATCTTTCGCAGGGGTTTGTGATAAAAATCCAGTATTATTAATAAAATATACAAGGAAAGTATAGCCACTCTGATGTTCAGTATCAGGTGTTATTATCCACTCCATTAATCCAAGAAACAACCAATTATTGCTTGTTATTAATGAATCATCATAAGAAGATAACTTTGTTGTCCATACACTTGGAACAGCTGCAAATCCATAATCACTTACATACATAAGCCCAATTTTTGCTTCATATGTTGTATTATATTGTGGTTTTACCATCTCATTTTGGTATACTACTGACGGAACAGCATCACGAATTGCAGAATAATGATTTCCTCCCACCTTCCAAGTATTTGTATCTATCATATTTGCCCATTTACTTCCTATATTGCTTAAATAATTTGTATTTAAATTAACTTTATTTAATGAACTTGCCCCCCATGAATTTGACCCATACCCGTGATTTATTGTTTTATCAGATAACCCATTATAATTCCACATATAGCCACCTATATTTGTTGTTGATAAATTTCCTTTATAATTTGATAAATCCCCAGAATATATTTCTTTATAATCTCCATCTATTCCAAGCAATGCACTTACTGCATAGTCTGCTTTAATTAATTTTACTCTTCCATCAAATACACCTATTATTCTATATAAGTTATCTACTGGACAACTAGATTCATCTGAACCAAAGCATACATAATTATTAACAACATTACTTGCTCCAGCAAATCTATATGAATTATCACCTGCTCCATTTTCTAAACTACTACCATGATAATATAATGTTTCATCTTTGCCATTCATAGATTTAATACAATCAGATAATTTTTGTCCATTACTACAAACCATGGAAATTGTTTCTTTTTCCTTTTCTTTTTGTATCATTAACTTAGCATTAAAATTCTTACCAGTATTTATATTTTGATCAAAGTTATGATTTACTAAAGTTATTGTAATTGTGTATTCTTCAATTGTTTTAGGCGATGCACTTATTTCTTTGTTTGAAAATAATGCTATTAACCCATTTTTGGTTGTTATATCAAATCCTGATATTGAAATATTTTTGCCATCTGTTACTGTTACATAATTTAGACCTGTTATACTAGTTACTGGTTTACCAGTGGTTTTATTTATAACTTGTAATACTAACTCTGGTTTATCAGTGTTAGTATAAGTAAATGTATTGGTTTCAATATTTAAATACATGTAATAATTTGCAGTTGCTGTATTAGTTTTGTTATTTGCTTGAAGTGTAGCTCTAGCAAATGTTTGTCCTGTTTTATTACCTTTTCCACTTGCAAAATCATCTTGTCCTGCAGTAATACTTATATTACTACCAGTTTCAAATGTTAACATATCTGTTGTGTAAGTTGTAACTTTAACATTTGCATTTGATGCAGCACCATATTGGTTTTGAAAATATGCATATGTTGCTCCGACTACTAGCATTGCTAGTGCAACTAGTGCTACGATACTATAAATAGCCATTTTTTTCTTTTCCATTTAAAAAGACTTCCTCTCTATTCTTGAAGCCTCTTTCTTGAAGCCTCTTTCTTGAAGCCTCTTTCTTGAAGCCTCTTTCTTGAAGCCTC
>SAMEA104315427__coassemble_1097_pt1 | contig 15321 bp, 16 predicted proteins | sample SAMEA104315427__metabat2_high_PE_043 | metagenome-assembled genome bin SAMEA104315427 (sample SAMEA104315427) | gut metagenome | biome: Monkey gut; feature: monkey-associated habitat; material: faeces | place: China | collected 2013
TTATAAAGGTCATTCCAATTATATTGTTTTTGTTAGTTACTTTTTTGTTGGTGTAATCAATTGTGTTGATAATATTTTCTTCGAATTTTTCTTGGTAATTATCTTTGTTTAGTTTTTCACCACTGATTAAGTCATTTATTGTTATACCTAATATTTCGCATAATGGTTTAAATAAAGATAAGTCTGGCATGTTTTTACCATTTTCCCAATTACTTATTGATTTATCTGTTACTCCGAGTTTTGTTGCTAATTCACTTTGTGTTAGTTTTTTTTCTTTTCTTAATGTTTTTATAAACTTTCCAATTTTTTCTTGATTCATAAATTTTTCCTTCTTTCTAAATTAATTATACTTCATTATGTTTTAAATTAACAGGAAATGTTACTAGAGTTTTGTTAAAATGAAATATATCAACTTTTTTTAGTTGATATTCTTTAGTATTTCTTGGGTGTATTTATCATAGTCACTAAAATTGTTGTCTGTGTTTGCTAGATATTTTTTGTAATTTTTTAAGTAGTCTGGAGCACTTTCAAAGTCATAGTTGAAGTCAGTATTTATTTTTAAACATAGAAGTGCTTCGATATAACTTTTTAATCCATTTCCTGCATCAGTATTTATTAAATCTTTGATAGCATATTCAAAAGTTTCTTTTGGATTTGCTAGTAATTCATTGAAAGTATCTTTGCTAGATTCAATGTAGTCATATGGATTTGATGAAGTAGGTGGTCCATTATTTATTATTTCATCAAGCTTTTTACTTACATCAATTTTATTTGGTGTATTTGTATTATTATCTTTACTTTTGCATGAAGTTATACAAAGTAGGATAGTAATACATAGTGTAATTTTTATTATTTTGTTAATATTCAATGATGCCATTGTTATCATCTTCACCAGATTCTATTTCTTCACCACAATTAGTGCAAAACCAAGTTTCATCCCAGTACATTATTCCACCACAATTTGGACAATCTTTGTAGTATCTTTCCCCGTGTTCTTCTTCTAGTTGACCTGTGCAATATGGACAATAACCCCATTCAGTTGGATCATAAACTCTATCACAATCTGGACACATTTGCATATTTTTTCATCTCCTTTCTTAATCTTTCCAAAACTTTTTGTTTTTCTTATTTAATAGGTAACTTTTTTTACTTTGGTAGATACATCCTTTTCTTCCATCTGGTGTCATATAATCCCAGATGACTCTAGTTTTAGTTGTTCTTGGTTTACTTAGTGTTCCAGGATTTTTCTTCCATGCATCATTGTTCTTATCTTTGTTACCAAATAAATTAAATAAACCCATAGATTCACACTCCTTATTTTTCTTAATTATAGCATATGTTAAATTATTTTTACAATATTCTAAACTAATTTTCTAGACCATTTTGTGTAATTTGATATACTTGTAAGTAAAGGAAAGTAAAATGAAAAGATTTTATTGATACATGGATTATTTTAGAAAATGATAAAGAATTAAATTATTATAGAATTAATAGTATAAAAGGTATGTTAGAAATTAAATGATTGTGTTATAATAATGAAGAAAGAAGGTTAATTATTTATGAAAAAAAATGTGATTGTTGTATTAGTTGTTGTTTTGGTTGTAGTTATTGGTTTTGTTGGTGTTAAAATATATCTTGATAAGGATATAGATAAACAAAAAGAAAATTTGGAAGATACAATAAACAAGTATGGAGTTGTAACTGAGGTAACTGTAGAAGAAAGTGTTGCTAAGTTTAATACTTTAGTGATGGATAAAAATATTGGTAATGTTGCAAGTGATGATTATTTTACTGTAGATAATAACTTGTATTGGTATGGGTTAATTGATGATGTTTATATGTATGTAAAACCAATAAATTTTAGTGGTAATAAAGATAAAGATATAACTAATATTATGACTATTCAATATTCTAAGAATAGTAAAAATAGTGATGTTGCAATTAATTATGTTAAAGCACTATTAAAAGCAAATAATGATAAATTAACAGATTCTGATATTGATTATTTAATGAGTGAAGCTAAGAATAATAAAAAGAATTCTAATAATGGAATGGGGATATCTGTTAGTTTTGTAGAAAATGATGAAATAATAGAATATCAAGTAATTAGATTGTATAAGTAGAGCTTGATTTATCTTGAAAAGTTTTAAATGTTTGATATAATATATATCGAATTAGGGAGTGGTTTTGATGGAAATAGAAACTAATTATAAAGAAGCATATGAGTGTGGGTTATCGCGTTTAAAAGATTCTTTGAAGGAAATATGTGTTGGTCAATATAGAGTAATATCACCATATTTTGATTATCCATTATCTGAGATTGAAAAAGAAGTTGAATTATTTCATTTAAAAAATAAAGATAATAATGAATTTTATAAATGTAAGTGTGATGAGATATTTAATTGTATGAAAGATTAATATATACTTTTTTGATTTGTAAATCACAAATTGGTTCAAGGAGTGAAAAAAGAGTAGTAAATAAAATTTATAAAAATAATAAAGAAAAGAAAGATAATAGTCTTGTTAGAAAAATTTATCTTGGAAAAAAATAGATACTAAAAATTGAGGTGTAGTCATGGATGATTTAAAAAAGTATAGTAGTGATGAAGTAATTAAATTAATTAAAGATGGTATTGTTAGTGCAAAAGATTTAACTGATTCAGGGATATGTCCGACTTGTTTTGACAGAAAACATAATAATGTTTTGTATGGAGATAATACGGATAAAATGTTATATGAAGATGAGTTGTTTGAGTGTTTTTTAGTGGGTAATCCACGAGCTAATGGTCATGTTGCAATTAGCACAAAGAAACATTTTAAAGATATGATGGAGATAGATGATAAGACTTGTGAAAAGATATTTGTTTTAGCAAAAAGTGTTATGAATATTATAAAAGAGGTATATGCTTGTGAAAGTGTTTATCTATGTACTATGTGTGATGGAGCGATGAATCATTTTCATGTTCAATTAATTCCAAGATATTCTTTTGAAAAACGGGGATCAAAGAATTTTGTTAAACCAAGATTTGAGTATGTTCATGATAGTGAAAAGGTTGTGTTATTAAGAAAAAGAATTGTTAAAAATATTAAAAAGAAGTATAATGATTAAAGAGTGATTGTAATGAAGAAATTAAAGATTGGAACATTTTTAATTGTACTTGGTAATGTATTATATTTGGTATCTATGAGTTTGATGGATTCTAATTCAAGTAGTTTTGGAGATTTTAGTAGTGGTCTTTTAATATGTTTATCAATTGGTAGTAATTTAATTGGTATTATATTAATGGTATCTTATATGTCTCAAAATAAAAAATAAATGATAAATGTTACAGATTGTTAATAAAATATTTGATTTGGTTTGTATTTTTGATGCAAATATAGATTAGTGAAGAGATTATTGTTTTATATTTCTCACTAAATGTTTTGTGGTATTAAAAAAGAGATATATTTGTTGGTTTAGATGTATCTCCAAAAAATTGGTAGAGCACCTAAATTATGGGTGCTATTTGTTTAGAAATAAACTCCATTCATTCTAATAAAACTTTTATGAACTAATCGTAAGGCTTCAGATTAGACAGAGTTCTTATATAAGAATAGTATCATTACTAATTGTGATTGTCTATCTTGTTGTTTGGAAATATTTGAAAAATTTTAATAATATAATAATATTTTCTTGCGACATGATATAATTGAATTATAAGATTTTAGGAGGTATTATAAATGGAATATGGTTCAATATTAAAGTGTAATAAATGTAATAGAGAATATTTTTTATATTTAGGTAATGGTATGATATCATTTTGTGAAGAACAGTTATTTGATTTCAACAATAAATATGGGAATATAATAGCTAGGTCTAACAATAGTGGAATAGTTAATATGCATGAATTGCAAGAATTTTTGAAATTAGAAAATGTGAAAATTAATAAAAATTTTAAAAATGATTTTTATTATTGTGATAAGTGTAAAAGTTTTGAAATTAAATTTTATTATTATTTGAGGAATGATTCAAAACTTTTTGTTCCAAAGTATAGGTGCAAAAGATGTAATCATATACTTAATCATACACCTAAGAAAAATACACATTATAGTTATTATTGTTGTAAATGTAATGTTTCTATTGAAGATACAGGTTTCGTTGTTGAGTGGGACTAAGTAATTTTTTTATAATTATTTAAAAATTTATTAGGAAATTTATTAGGAAAATTACTAGGAAAATTTTAGAAAATGTTGTATAATATATTTGTAGTAATCAGAGGTGCAAAATGATTGGTATTATAGAAGCTTAAAGAATTAGTATAAAATTAAAAAAGCTGTGAGAAATTATTCATTTAACGACAGCTTCTAATTAATTATATATTAGATTTTTTTAATGTTTTAATAAGCCTTTGTTGTAAAATTGGTTTTGCAAATTGTTCTTCTAATAATAAAATGCTGTTTTTATATCTGCTATAGGCTTTATCATAGTTTCCTTGTTCAATTTGTAGAATACAATAATCAACAATATTATCATAAATGTAATCATATACAATATCTGATTTTTCTTCACTATTAATACTTTCAACGATTATTGGTGCAGTTTCATAATAATGATTTATATCTTCATTTGAAACAAAGTTATCTCTAAACCATCTTAATACTGTTAATTCGTAACAATTATCATCAAATTTATCTTGAAAATGCTTCATGCATGCTGAAGTTAAATAGCAGCTTGTATTTGTTGTGCTGGACTTGCCATCCACACCATGTTCAACTATAGAACCTTTTCCAGTGTCTGTATTAATATTAATATGAATTCCAGAATGGTCTTTTATTGTTGGGTTTTTATCATATATAGAATATGCCGAATTTGTATTATTGCCAGTCATTTTTGAATAATGTCCGTCATCGTGTTTATAACCATATTTAGTTTTTTCTCCCATTATATTTTTCCTCCTTAATTTTTTTCTCTAACATAAACTCAAAAGCATAAAATTCATTGCTGATATGATCGGTTAAATTAGAAAAAGAATTATCTAAATTTAATTGATAAATTATTTTTGCTGTTGTGTCAACCTTTGCTAAATCAATGCTGTTAATTAACATGTTTTTTAGTTCGATAATATTCTTTTCTAAAAAATCAATATTAATCTGTTTTAAATTATAGTTACCAGCTTTTTTTATTAAATTAATATCATTTATTATATTATCTAAATGTTCCATTCCCTTGTTCCTCTCTTTCTTTAGAATTATTATATAAATTTTAATAAAAAAATGCAAGCATTTGTTAAACTTTCAAGTGAATTAAATAAATATAAGCCATTAGTAGATAAATTGTATGATGCTTTAAAAAATAATTCTAGTAAAATGGAGAACTATATAGAAATTAAAAAACTAATAAATTATTTTAAGTGGGCTCGGGTAAATGTCATGTCTAATATAGATTGAAGGTAATTGTATTACATAATTGCTTTATTTTTCTATATAATACGACTAATTGATATAAGAATACCATGAAAATACGAATATAGTTAAAAAATATAAATACAGTGACATTTACAGTGACATTTGGTATACTTATATTAGTACGAGGAGTGATATAGGTGAAATTATTTGATGAAATAAAATGAATAATATATTAAATGATATAAATGTTAATGATAAACAAAAAATAAGAATTAAGATGCGAAATAAAGATTATATGATACAGAAAATACATTCGAGATTTGGAAATGTAGGTAAAAAGGAGCAATATAATGTATTCTAAAAATGAAGAGGAAATATTTAAAATTTTAAATAGTAATACCCGTGGATTAGATAGTAAAGAAACTGAGAAAAGGTTAAAAGATTATGGACAAAATATTATTCTAAATAAAAAGAAAAAGATTTGGATTTTAAGATTTTTAAAACAATTTAACGATACCATGATCATCATATTATTAGTAGTTGCACTACTTTTATATTTTTATGGATATTTTTATTCTCACGAGTATACTGATACTATTGTCATACTTTTTGTAGTTTTTATAAATGCTATTGTGGGATTTATACAAGAAGAAAAAGCTTCTTTAGTATTAAAAGATTTAAAAAAATATGAAACCAGCACTTGTAAAGTTAAAAGAGATGATAAAATAATAGTAATAAACACTAAAGAATTAGTTCCAGGAGATATAATATATTTAGAATCCGGAGAAACAGTTCCTGCTGATATTAGAATACTTTCATGTGAAAGTTTAAAAGTAGATGAATCAGCATTAACTGGAGAAAGTGTTCCAGTTCAAAAAAGTTCAGATGTTTTAAAAAATAACTTAATTCTTCAAGAACAAAAAAATATGTTATTTTTAGGAACAAGCATTACTAATGGAAAAAGTACTGGTATAGTCGTAAGTACAGGAAAAAATACTGAGATAGGTAAGATTGCATTATCACTAAATGAAATTGATAGAATAGAAACACCATTACAATTAAAAATAAAAGAACTTTCTAAAAAAATTACATTTATAGTATTTATTATTTTAATTTTTATATTTATTTTAGCTTTAATTAATAAATACACAATACTTGAAATTATAATGCTATGCTCATCACTCGCGGTTGCTGCTATACCTGAAGGACTTCCAGCTGTAATTACAATAACATTATCCGTTGGAATATCTAATTTAGCAAAGAAGAAAACAGTAGTAAAACAAATGCAAGCTGTAGAAACACTTGGGGCAATAGATATTATTTGTTCTGATAAGACAGGTACTATAACGCAAAATAAAATGACTGTTAAAGAAGAATATGTAATAGATGAGAATATGCTTAATTATATATGTGCTCTTTGTAATGATGGTCTTATTTATGAAGATAAATATGTAGGTGATCCTACAGAAACTTGTTTATATGAATATCTATATAATAAAAAAATTGATTCTCTTAAATTGAGAAAAAAATGTGAGAGAATATTAGATATACCTTTTGATAGTGATAGAAAGATGTTTACTACTTTAAATAAAATTGATAATGATGTATATATATTATGCAAAGGTAGTATGGATTCTTTAATTGAAAAAGTAAATCTATCTAAGATTGAAAAACAACAAATTTTAGATAAAGTTAAGAATTTTTCTAAAAATGCTTTAAGAATTTTAGGGTTTGCTTATAAAAAGTTAGATTATATACCAAAAGATATTAAGCAGTTAGAAAAAGAAGAAAATGATTTATCTTTTGCTGGTATTTTAGGAATAATAGATCCACCAAGAGAAAGTGTTAAAAAAAGTGTTATTTTATGCAAAAATGCTGGTATTAGACCAATTATGATTACAGGAGATTCTATAGATACTGCAACTGCTATTGCAAAAAATGTTGGAATTATAGATAATGATAATGAAGCAATACTGGGGAGTGAACTTGATAAATATAATGATGAAGAACTAAAAAATATCGTTAAAAAGTATTCTGTGTATGCAAGAGTAAATCCAGTTCATAAAGAAAGAATTGTTTTTGCACTTCAAAATAACGGAAAAATTGTAGCAATGACTGGAGATGGAGTAAATGATGCTCCAGCTATTAAAGATGCTCATGTTGGTATTGGAATGGGTATTACTGGTACTGATGTTACAAAGTCTGCATCAGACATAGTCTTAATGGACGATTCTTTTTCAACAATAGTTGTAGCAGTTGAAGAAGGAAGAAGAATATATAATAACATTAGAAATAATATTGTATTTTCATTATCAAGTAATTTTGCTGAAATATTTACTATTATTATAGGACTACTTACTAAAACAACAATTTTATTACCAATTTATATTTTATTTATTGATTTGGTAACTGATTCTATTCCTAGTATATGTTTGTCTTTTGAAAAGGGTGAAGATAGCATAATGAATAAAAAGCCAAGGGGATTAAATAAACCATTATTTACACCATTTATAAAATCATGTATCGCATCTTCAGCTATCATTGAAACTATATTTGTAGTTCTTACTTACTTTATTAGTTTAAAAATGTATGGGCAAGAAACAGCTATGTCTTTAGCACTTCTTTCAATGATAGTACAGGAGATAGTTTATTCTATATCTTGTAGAAACTTGAAAGAGTCAGTTGTTAAACAGGGATTATTTTCTAATAAAGCAATGAACTACGGATTACTATTGATACTTTTAATTGAACTCATAGTGTTTGTTACACCTATTGGTAAATTAATAAGTATAACATCAATAGATATTAGTTTGATATTAATAGTATTCTTAATAAACTTTATGGCAATATTTATTTACGAATTAATTAAGCCATTTTTGGTAAAATGGTTTAAAGATTAGAATATATAAAATTGCAAGTATGCATTTGAAGTTATAATTACTACTTCTCTTTATAAATAGTAATTTATTAGTTTATTATGTATTAGGAGATGTAGAAAAATTGGAGTTTTTTCCAAAGGTGGACACCATGGCAAAAAAGTAGAAAAAATATCTAATGAGATGCTGTAAGATAGATATGAATTAATAACAATATCTAAAAATAATATAGAGAAAGATAAATAGTAATTTGTTGAAATGGAGGGGTGAATATGAAAAAAATATGTATTAGCATAGGAATTGTTTTGATAGGACTTATTGCAATGGGAATTAGTTGCAGAAGAAAACTATATAACTGTTGAAGTATTAAGAGATAGTAAATCATATAAAGTGAAGGATAAAGTAACAATGAAAATATCAAGGACAACAAATTGTACAAATGATTATTATGCAGTAAATAATAAAGTAAGAGTTACATTTAATGGTTTAATTGAGTATTCAAATCCACCACAAATCAATGCGGTAAATATAGAACTTATATCGTAATGAAAATTACAATTTGAAAGTGAGATTGGTTTGAAATATAACTGAAGTGATAAAGTAAAAGTAGACACATAAAAAGAATGTGATTGAACTGAACCCCAAATAGTAGACATTAATAAAAAAGAAGGTTATTAAAAAGAGAAAATTATTTTTCTCTTTTTGTATAATTTTTTCCTCTTTTTTTGAAGATTATTTATGCAAAAACATATTCATTTAAATAATCAATATAGTCTTTTGTGCTTTTTGAGATAAATTCTTCTGTAAATTTGATGCTTTTTATCTCAATATTGAATTTATTATCTCTTGTTATTTCTATTGAAGATATTAATCTATTAATTAATTCTTTTTGCACTTTTCTATTTAAACTATCAAATAAATAAGTAAAACTTAAATTATTTTTAAAGATAAAATATCCATTATCTTCTTCATAATCTAACTTTTTTTAATATTTCTCATTAGTTTCCTCAAATAAAGTGGATTTTACGAAGTCTAATTTTAAATATTTCTAATTTATATTTGCTATTTAGTGTCAAAAGTTGTGCTTTGAATTATTCTTTCTAATTCCTTTAAGTTATACATCTGTTTATGTTCTTTAATATAAAAAGGCTTATTACTGATTTCATTTACTTTATATTCAAGTATAGTAAGAGTAACGGGGTATGTAATTAGATATTTAGTTGGTTCAATAAACTGTAAATTAGTATTTAGAAGAACTTTAACTTTCCCTTTTTTAGTTTTATAAGCAAAGTCTTTAATAAATTATAGTAGTTTAGTATTAGGTTTAAGTTCTTGGGTAGTTTTAAATTCAAGCATAAAAAATTTCCCCCTTCCTAGAAAGAGAACATTATATTTATATTTGGTAGAACAAGCCTTGCCAAGCCTGACTACGGTCAAAATAAAAACTTACGAACTTTAATTAGTCCGTAAGTTGATTTCAAATGGAGCAATAACATAGGTTATTCAAAACTCCTAATAGCAAAGTTGATAAACAACTAATCACTATAATTATAATTATTAACGTCTTCCAGTTTTTTTTGATTCCTCTAAATAACCAGCATTTGTTAATAATGTCTTTATTCTTTCAATATCTGCATATTTAATATAATATGGTACATTTATATTGTCTGTTGCTGCTAAATCATAAGCTGAATTAAATGCTTGATAAACATTAGCTAGTGTAACTAGAGCTTTTTGATACATTGGGCTATCTTCTTTATATTTTACTAAATCTAAAGTTAGTATTTTCATAGTCATATCTAATTTTTCTAATACTTGTTCCATTATATCCCTCCTAAAACCATTATAGCACATATTTCAGTAATTCACACAATTTTCTTTAAATAATCTTCTAATTCATTGATTTTAATTTTATTACCGAAGTTTTTGATATAAACATCATTAGAATAATTAAAAACAAGAAACATTATATTATTGATAATTACTTTGTGAGGTTCAACATAAACCAAATTAGATTTCTAATACTTCCATTTATAAATGTAGGAGTAGTATTACAAAAATCGCAAATAAATTCTAATTTCTTTTTAAGTGATTCATCAATATGTATTTCTTGCTTGATAATATTAATCATAAACACCATCCTTTCTTTAGGATGATTTCTTTGTAAGACACAAAAAAAATCAATCTTTCGATTGATTCTATAGATCAAGTTCAAACTAAATAGTTCGAACAGATTCGTCAATGGAGCAAGTGAGCAGAATCGAACTGCCGTCTCAACCTTGGCAAGGTCGCATACTAACCTCTGTACTACACCTGCGCAAATAAATTGTATCAAATTTTTAGAATTTTTGCAACAATAATTGATAAAAAATGTAACTTTTGTTATACTTATGTAAGTAAGAAGGAATATTTATGAAAAAAGATTTTAGTAAAACATTAAAAAATGTTAAGAAAAATGTAGTTGAATATGTCTTAACAAATAGATTATTTATTTCATATTGCATACTAGCATTAATTGCTACGATATGCATTAGAAAGTTTACAATTAATTCGGTGTTTCGCATCAAACCATTAATTACTGACTTAGGATTAATATTGCTTATTGGTAGTTTTGGTTATTTTGTTAAACCTAAGAATCAATTTAAATATTATTTTACTTGTTTAATTATTATTAACTTAACATGTTTAATTAGTTCAATCTATTATCGTTTCTTTACATCATTTGCATCAATCGGAGAACTTGCAACTGTTGGTCAAACTGAAACAGTAAAGGGTTCTATATTTGATCGCCTTAAAATATATGACTTCATCTATATAATTATACCTTTTATATTTTATTTAATACATAAAAAGTTGTTATCTAGTGTTTATTATTCTTTCATTGATAAAATTGAAAAGAGTAAAAAGATGTTTATTGCAACATTTTGTGTTGGTATAGTTTTTGTAGGGTATAGCTTAGGTGTTGCTAAGAATAGTGATTATTCAAGGCTTGCTAAACAATGGAATAGATTATATATTGTTGAGAGATTTGGTATTATTATGTATCAAGTAAATGATTTTGTTCAATATTTAACACCACAAATAAGTAGTTTATTTGGTCAAGAAAAAGCTACGGAATTATTTAATGATTATTTTAATACAAAAGAAAAAACTAAAGAAAATAAATATACTGGTGTTTTAACTGGTAAAAATATAGTCTTTGTTCATATGGAAAGTATGCAAAGTTTCTTAATGAATTTATCATTTAATGGTAAAGATGTTACACCGAACTTAAAAAAGTTAGCTAAAGAAGGAATGCATTTTACTAATTTTTATCCTCAAGTCTCTACGGGTACAAGTAGTGATACTGAGTTTACTTTATTAACTGGTTTAATGCCTGCTTCAAGTGGTACTGTATTTGTAAGTTATTATGATAGAAATTATTTTACAATACCTAAGTATTTAGCAAGTCGCGGTTATGAAACATTTAGTATGCATGGTAATTTATCTAGTATGTGGAATAGAAATAAAGCTCATCCATCACTTGGTTATAATAGTATGTATTTTGGTGATGTCTTTGATTATACCGATAAAGATGTAATTAATTTAGGTATTAATGATTCCTTATTCTTTAAAGAAGCTATACCTATGTTAGAGAATATTGAAAAAAATAATACAAATTATATGGGTACAGTTATTACGTTATCAAATCATTCGCCATTTAAATTTGCTAGTACGCATAGTAATTTAGATTTAACTAGTCACTATGAGGTAACCAATGATTCTGGAATAATGCAAACACTAGAAAAAGATTATTTGTCCAGTACTTCAGTTGGAGAGTATATAAAAAGTGCTAATTATGCAGATAATGCTTTAGGTGACTTTATATCTTATATAAAAAATTCTAATTACTTTAATAATACAGTATTTGTTTTCTATGGAGATCATGATGCTAAGTTATCTAGAAATGAAATAAATTACTTATATAATTTGAATCCTGAAACTGGTGGGGTATATAAAAAAGGTGATAAAAATTATGTTTTATATGATTATTATGAACATGAGTTAAATAAAAAGACGCCTTTAATAATATGGAGTAAAAATAAAGAGTTACAAAGTATATTTAAGGGGGAAGTTACTTATACTATGGGTATGTATAATGTAGCAGCTACAATACTTAATATGTATGGTATATATAATAAATATAATGTGGGTGAAGATATATTTACTGTTAAAGATAATAATTTAGTGACATATCCAAATGGTAATATATTAACTAATAAAGTATACTATAATAATTCAACTAATGAATATAAAGAGTTAACAGATGAAAAAATAGATAAAGAATATTTAGATAATATAAAGAGTATAGCAGAAAAGAGATTGGATGTATCTAATGCTATAATTGTTTATAACTTATTAGAAAATAAGAAAATGAATGGAGAATAAAATGAGGAAGAAGTATAAAAGATTATTAATAGTAATTATTATATTTATAGTTATCATTGTAGGTCTTATTATAATTAAAAAAGTAACAACAAAATCTGTAAAAAATGATGTGAAAGTGGTTGATAGTATTGATTCATTTTCATATACATTGGATGAGAGAGATACAATTTTAATGAAGAATACTTATAATGAATTAAAGAAAGTGTTAAAAGAAAAAACAATAGATAAAGAAAAGTATGCATCTTTATTAACAGAGTTATTTGTTATTGATTTATTTACAATTGATAATAAAATAAATAAGTATGATGTTGCATGTTTAGAATATGTTTATCCATCAAGTATAGATAATTTTAAAATGAATGTTGAAGATACACTATATAAAAGAGTAGAAGATAATACATTTGGTAAAAGAAAACAAAAATTACCTGTAGTTAAATCAGTAAATGTAAGTAATGTAGAAAATAATACATTTAAAATAAATGATAAAGAGATGGAATCTTTTGTAGTTAAATTAACTTGGGATTATGAAGAAAATTTAGGTTATGATACATCTGCAAGTATTACTTTGGTAGAAGTTGATAATAAATTATATGTTGTAGAATATGAAACAGGTGTTAATAATGAATAAGATGTTAAGAAAGTTAAAAAAGTCTAAGAAAGCTTATAGAGTTATATATTATATAATAAATATATTTTATTTAGTTACTTTAGTTTTATTTATTAAAAATATTTTATCACTTAAGGGTATTGAAACATTTATTAGAGTAATAGTTATTATATTCTTTATTTTATATTTCTTTATTTATAGTTTTTGGAATTTACTTAATTTATTAAGAAGAAAATATAAAGGTTTAATTATTACATCAATTATTACATTATTATTTATTATTGTTTTTTCTGTATCATCATATTATATAAATTTTGTATATAGTAATATAAATGGTATGAAAGAAAAAAATGAAGTTATATATAATAGCTATTTAATAGTACTTAGTGATAAGACTTTTAATAAAGATAGTGTTATTGGTATTATTGATAAAGATATAGATAAAGATAATTATGATTTAGCACAAAAATTAATTAAAGAAAAAAAGTTATATAATAAAGTAGAGTATTATAATGATTATATTAAATTAATTGATGATTTATATAAAGGTGTTATTGATGCAGCGATAGTACCTGGTAATTATGAGAATTTAGTTAAAAATGAAGTTGGTTTTGAAAATGTAGATAGTGATGTAAAAAAAGTATTTGAATATAGTGAAAAGAAAAAGAATGAAGATTTAGATTTAGTTAGTAATAAAGATTTTAATGAACCATTGACATTTTTGTTTTTGGGAGTTGATTCTGAGGGTGATGGATTAAATGCAAGTTCATCATTTAATGGAGATACTTTGATGCTTATGTCAATTAATCCGAAGACTTTAAATGCTATATTACTTTCTATACCTAGGGATACTTATGTACCAATAGCTTGTAATAAAAATAATTATGCAAAGATTAATTCATCAGCAGGATTTGGTACCTCTTGTGTAATTAGTACTATTAATAATTTAATGGGTATTAATATTGATTACTATGTTAAGATTAATTTTAAAGGTGTTGTTGATTTAGTTGAAGCAGTTGAAGGTATTGATGTTTTTGTTGAAGCACCAACTTATACACCAAATAAATATAAAGGTAAAGTTTGTGAACAAAATAGTGATAGACAATTTGGAAATAAGTTAGTTTGTATGGAACCAGGATTACAAACATTAAATGGAGAACAAGCTTTAGCTTATGCTAGATGTAGACATATGTATATTGGTAGTGATTTAGATAGAGTTAGACATCAACAACAAGTAGTGGAAGCATTAGCTAATAAAGCACTTCATTTTAGTAGTATTAAAGATTTACAAAATATATTAACTGCAGTTAGTAAAAATATATCTACTAATATGGATACAGATACAATGCTATCAGGTTATAATGTTTTAAAAAATGTAGTGGGTAGTAAGTTATCTGGAACAGATGGTTTAAATATTTCTAAAGCTACACTTGAAACTTATAGTTTGAATGTGTATGTTCCTCAAAGTGGAAGAAATACATCGGCACAAGGATATTATTTAAGTAGTTTAAATGATATAAAACATGCATTTAATGTTGTACTTGATAAAGAAAAAGATGAAATGGTTAAGACATTTAGTTTCTCAGTTAATGAGACTTATGAGTTATATAGTCCAGGTAAAGGAAAAAGAAGTGAAAAGTCAGGTGAATTATTGCCAAGCTTTGTGGGAAAAACAGTAGAAGAAGCAAAAGAATTTTGTAATCAATATAATATTAGTTTAAATGTTAAGCATGTTGATCCTGAAAGTGAATTTTATAATAAAAGTGTAAATGTTGGTTTAATAGGTAATCAAAGTGTACATAAAGATGTTTTAGTAAATAGTATTAGTGAATTAACTGTTTATATTGTAAATAGTAAAGTAGAAGAAAAAAGTAATAATAGTACAGATGATAATAAAGATAATAATTTAAAGAGTGATGAAGATATTATTAAGAATATGTTAAATTAATACAAAATAAAATCATAGATATAAATTGAAGTTGTCAATAAAAAGTAGACAGTAAAAAACATTTATTTAAACCCTAG
>SAMEA104315427__coassemble_1116_pt1 | contig 14949 bp, 11 predicted proteins | sample SAMEA104315427__metabat2_high_PE_043 | metagenome-assembled genome bin SAMEA104315427 (sample SAMEA104315427) | gut metagenome | biome: Monkey gut; feature: monkey-associated habitat; material: faeces | place: China | collected 2013
CAAATTTCGACATAAATCGGGATATTTGCTTGTTTATCCCCATATTTCTGGGAAAGTGAAATTTTTGAATTTTTTTAAAATTTTGTTCTTTTTAATTTGACTTACTTTTATTGCTGTGAAGTTTTTTAGAATGTGATATTCTTTTTTTATTTGTTTTTAATAGAATATAAGTTGATAAAACCCACTTTTTTAATGACTTTTTATTATTTTTTTGGTACAATTATAGAGGTGATGTGAAATATGCAAAAAGAGAAGATTAGAAATTTTTCAATTATAGCTCACATTGATCATGGTAAAAGTACTTTGGCAGATAGAATTTTGGAGTTAACTGGAGCTCTTAGCAAGAGAGAAATGAAAGATCAAATTCTTGATAATATGGATCTTGAAAGAGAAAGAGGTATAACTATTAAACTTAATGCTGTTAAACTTAATTATCATTATAAAGGTGAAGACTATATTATTAATTTAATTGATACACCTGGTCATGTCGATTTTTCATATGAAGTATCTAGAAGTTTGGCTGCATGTGAGGGTGCTGTTTTAGTTGTAGATGCAGCTCAAGGAATTGAAGCTCAGACACTTGCTAATTTGTATTTGGCAATGGAACAAGATTTGAAAATTATTCCTGTTATTAATAAGATTGATTTACCTAATGCTGATATACCTAGGGTTAAAAAAGAACTTATGGATGTTTTAGGTTTTAGAGAAGATGAAATAATTTTGGCAAGTGGTAAAACTGGAGAAGGTGTAAAAGATATTATCGAAGCAGTAATTGAAAGAATTCCTGCACCAGTTATTAATTTAGATAAGCCAACTAGAGCTTTAATATTTGATTCATATTTTGATTCATATAAAGGTGTTGTTTTACTTGTTAAGGTTGTTGATGGTAAAATAAAAGTGGGGGACACAATTAATTTACTTGCATCAAATTCATCATTTTTAGTTGTTGAACTTGGAAGACATACTCCGAGGGAAGAAAAATTGATGGAACTTAAGAGTGGTGAAGTTGGATTTATTGCAGCATCTATTAAGGATATATCAAGTGTATCTGTAGGAGATACCATTACCACTAAAGAAAATTATGTTAATGAACCTATTAAAGGTTATAAAGAAATGAAACCAATGGTATTTTCAGGTATATTTCCAACTGAATCTAGTAAGTATGATGAGTTAAAAGAAGCTTTGATTAAATTAAAACTTAATGATGCAGCATTAAAGTTTGAACCTGAAGTTAGTGTTGCATTAGGTTTTGGATTTAGAATTGGTTTTTTAGGGCTTCTTCATATGGATGTAATAATAACTAGAATTGAAAGAGAATTTAATATAGGTATTATTGCAACAAGTCCGAGTGTTGTTTATGAAGTTTATTTATCTGATGGAAGTATGGTGCTTGTTGATGCTCCATCAAAGATGCCTGATAAAACAAAGATAGTATCTATTAAAGAACCTTATATATATACAAATATTATAGCACCAAGTGAATATATCGGAGCTATAATGGAATTATGTCAAGATAAGCGAGGTATTTATAAAAGTGTTGATTATATTGATGCAACGAGAGTTGATGTTCATTATGAAATACCTTTGTCAGAAATAGTATATGATTTTTATGATAGGTTAAAAAGTTCAACAAAAGGTTATGCTTCATTTGATTATGAATTATGTGGTTATAAAGAAAGTAATTTAGTAAAAATGGATATTTTATTAAATGGAGAAGTTGTTGATGCTTTAAGTATTATAGTTCATAAAGATTTTGCTTATAATAAAGGAAGAGTAATAGTTAGTAAACTACAAAAACTTATTCCAAGACAGATGTTTCAAATACCTATTCAAGCAAGTATTGGTTCAAAAGTAATTGCTAGAGAAAATATATCGGCGATGAGAAAAAATGTCTTGGCAAAATGTTATGGCGGAGATGTTTCAAGAAAAAGAAAATTGTTAGAAAAACAAAAGGAAGGAAAGAAACGTATGAAAATGGTTGGAGCTGTTGAAGTACCACAAGAAGCATTTTTAGCGGTTCTAGGTGATTAATAATGGAAGTAAAATATTTATATTTAATGTATCCTACTAAAGAAAAAAGATTATGCTTTTTAGCACAAAGTGCATTAACTTATGGAGTTAATTTAGATTCATTATGTGAGATGTTAGGTAAAAAGAATGAGGAAGCAAAGAAAAGATTTGCAAGTGAAATGTTAGAAGAAAATAGGCAATTTTATAGTGCATTACTCAATTTGTTTTATCACTGTCCTGTAAATCAAACTAAAGCTAAAAGTAGATATGTTGAATATTTTAATAATTTAGTTGATGCAGCAAGAAAACACGATAAAGAAGAAATGAAAAATTTAATATCAATTATTAGAGATGATAAAGCTATGGATTTAAAGAATAAAGAAAGAAAGCCTGGTTATTATTTAAGTGATGAAGAAACATTAACTATTGTTAATTATCAAATTAAATATGGATTAGATGCAAAAAGAATAGCTAATCTTTACAATATAGATTATCATACATATTTAAAAAGAGTTAGAAAACTAGAAGATATGTATCCAGAAGTTGTATCATATTTTAATTATTTAACAGATTATTATTCTTTAAAATATGATAGTGTTAAAAACCATGGTATGAGATAATGGCTAGTTCTGTTTATATTCATATTCCATTTTGTAGAAGTATTTGTTCTTATTGTGATTTTTGTAAGTTTTTATATAATGAAAAATGGACTTATGTTTATTTGACATCTTTAAAAAGTGAAGTAGTAGATAGATATATGGGTGATGATATTAAAACTATTTATATTGGGGGAGGTACTCCATCTGTACTTAGTTTAAAAGAAATAAAAAGATTACTTGATATAACTAAATTACTTAAAACTAATAATTTATTAGAGTTTACTTTTGAATGTAATTTAGAAGATATAAATGAAGAATTGCTTTTATTATTAAAACAATATGGAGTAAATAGATTAAGTATAGGAATAGAGTCTTTTGATAAAGATAATTTAAAGTTTATGGAACGTAATGCAGAATTTAGGGATGCAGAAGAAAAAATAAAATTATGTAGAAGTCTTGGTTTTAATAATATTAATTTAGATTTAATGTATGCAATACCTGGAGAGTCACTTAAAACTTTAAAGAAAGATTTATCTTTATTTATGAAGCTTAAACCAAATCATTTAAGTTGTTATAGCCTAATTTTAGAAGAACATACTAAAGCTTATGTTAATAATGCATCATATATTGAAGAAGAAACTGATTATTTAATGTATAAACATATTTGTAATACTTTAGATGGTGCTAATCATTATGAGATAAGTAATTATGCAATACCTGGGTATGAATCTATTCATAATTTAGTTTATTGGAATAATGAAGAGTATTATGGTTTTGGTATTGGGGCTTCAGGTTATATTGATAAAATAAGATATACCAATACTCGGAATTTAAAAGATTATTTACTTGGTAATTATGTTAAAGAAAAAGAAATTATCGGTGAAAAAGATGATATGGATTATGAAATAATGTTAGGTTTAAGAAAACTAGAGGGAATAAATATAAAAGATTTTAAAAAGAAATATAATAAAGATATAATGGATGTTTATAATATTAAACCTCTTTTAAAGAGTAAAGAATTAATATTAAAAAAAGATTATTTATTTATTAATCCAGTATATATTTATGTTTCAAATGAAATACTTTTAAAAATAATTTAATAATTATTGGGTACACTATGGCTGGAGGTTATAGTGTGCTTTTAGATTTAGAAATATTAAATGGTGTTATGAGTTTGAAGTTTGATAAGTATGTTAATACCTATACAGTAGAGGTAGATAATAGTGTAGAAAAATTACAATTTAATTATAAGGTAGAAGATGAGTTTCAAGTAGATGTAATTAATAATGAAAATATAAATGAAGGATTAAATTATGTATACATTATTGTAACAAATAAAAATGAACAAAATACATATACTTTAGAAGTATATAAAGAAGCAACAAAAAAAGTAATATCTACCTCGAATTTAGAAACTAAATTAGAGGTAGAACAACAAGTAAATAAGAATACACCATATATAATAGGGACAATATGTTTTGTGGTAATATTAATTATTTTTTTGATAATATTTCATCCTAAAAAAAAGTTTAAAAAAACTATTGAAAAGAAATAAATAAAATGGTAAAATTTTAATAGAATAGAGGTTAAATAATATGAAAAAGTTTTTTATGTTAACAATAATTTTATTATTTAGTTTATGTTTATTAACTTATAATTTTTATAATGAATTTAGTATTGATGATACATCAATTAATAATATAAAACCAAAAAATATGTTAAGTATAATGCTAGAAAGTAGTGATGAAAGTGGAAACTATGTGATGACTACACAAAATAGTTGACCAACTGATGGTTATGTGTTTAATAGTGAATTATCTAAGTGTGAAAATGGAAGTGTGTTTTCTTGGGATGATACAAATAAAAAAGTATTATTTGAAGGAAACAATATAGATAAGTGTTATGTGTATTTTGATATAATTTCATCAGTAGCTTTAGCAGATTATGTAATAAGTCAATATACAGGAACTCAAGGAGAAAATGATATATATCATCATGATGCAAACCTAACAAATGGAGCAGGAGATAATTCATATAGATATGCTGGGGCAAACCCAAATAATTATGTATGCTTTGGTTCAGATGATGCTACATGTCCAAGTGAAAACCTATATCGAATAATAGGAGTCATAGATGGTAAAGTAAAATTAATTCATGCAAATGGAGCAACAACTGATATGCTAGGAACAGATGAAGGATATGCAGTATTATATGGAAGTTCGTCAAGTTATAAAGGAAATGGATATTTAACAAAAATAGGAACATATAAATGGAATAAATCAGGAACAAATACGTGGAGTACAAGCACAACTAATACAATAAATTTAAATACAAATTACTTAACATATTTAGATAGTAAAAATATAAAATGGAAAACTATGATAGCAGACACAACATGGTATGTAGGTGGGATGACTTATAATAATGGACAAAAATCAAATGCAAAAACAGCATATGACTACGAAGTTGGAGCAAATAAAGATGCTACAACAACAGTAATATCAAAAATAGGATTAATGTATGTAAGTGAATATTACTATGGAGCAACTCCAGATTATTGGACATTACCAGGATATAATTCAAGTGGAAACGATTATAGTAAATCTATAAATGATAATTGGCTATACACAGGTTTATACGAATGGACCATTTCGCATCTTTCTGATGATTCCTTCCGTGCGTTTAATATGGATGTTAATGGCGGTGTGTATGGCGGTTCTGTTGACGCCTCGCCGCGTGGGTACGTCGTTCGTCCGTCTTTCAGTTTTTCTTCTTCGATAAAATTTACATTGGGTGAAGGTACAGCTGTAAAACCGATCCAACTAAAATTATGAGCCCATTAGAGCCCATTAACTTAACTGTGTCTTTTTAAGAAATATAACTACTGACAAATGAGTTGGTAGTTTTTTTCTTTTGTGTTATAATTATTTTAGTTGAGGTATAAAGATGGAAATAGTTATAACAAGCAATAATAATAAAATGAATTTATTAAAGAAATTTTTAAAAGAAAAAAGATTTAATAAATATAAATTTTATACTATGAATGAATTTAAAAAGAATATGTGTTTTGATTATAACGATGAGGCTTTAGAATACATAGTTAGTAAGTATCATGTTAATTTAAATATAGCTAAAATATATATGGATAATATGTATTTTTTAGATGATGTTGATAATGAAAAGATAAAGTTTTTAAATAATTTGAAGAATGAGCTTATTAATAATAAGTTACTTATTATTAATGATGCTTTTAAAGAATATATAGTTAGTAAAAAAATAATTATATATAATTATGAACTTACTAAAGAAGATAAAAAAGTATTAAATGAATTAGATTATGAAATAGTTAATAATTATAATAATTATGTACCTGTTGTTTATGAAGCTAAAGATATAGATACAGAGATTGAATTTGTTACTAGAAAAATACTAGAGACTATTAATAGTGGGGTAAGTATAGATAATATTAAATTAATTGTTAGTAGTGAATATCAAAATAAAATTAAGTTTTATTTTGATATGTTTAATATACCAATTAATTTAAGTAATAGCAGTTCTATGTATAGTTTAAGTATTAGTAAAGAGTTTTTAGATATGTATGATGATAATAATATAGAGGGTATTATAGAATATTTATCTAAGAGTTATAAGAATGTAAATGATTTAGTTGATGTAATAAATAAATCTAGTTTAGTGGAAGATAAATTTATTAGAAAAGAATTTATTATAAGGGATTTAAAAAATACATATGTTAAAAGTGTTACTTATACTCATGGAGTAACTAACGCTTGTATTAGTGATACATTTAGTGATGAAGATTATGTATATTTACTTGGGTTTAATCAAAATGTTTATCCACGTATTTATAGAGATGATGAGTATTTAGGTGATGCTTTAAAAGAGATGCTTGGTATTGATACAAGTTTAGATAAGCAAAGATATGAGCGAAGTGTAATACTTAATGGTATTAAGAATATAAAGAATTTAATTATAACATATTCTTTATTTAACGATAAAGTATTGTATCCATCTAATTTAATTGATGAGATTGGGGTAGTTTCCAAGACTATAAATATAGATGAGAAAATCTCATATAGCAGGAATTATACTAATTTGTTATATGCAAAAGATTTAGATAATTTATATAAGTTTAACATGGAAGGAAAGTATTTAAAACTATATCAAAATAATTTAAATATTAAATATAGAGAATATAATAATAAATTTAGTTATATTGATAATTTTAAATTAAAAGAAAGATTAGAAGATGGACTAACTTTATCATATACAACACTTGAAAATTTTTCTTTATGTGGTTTTAAATATTATCTAAGTAATATATTAAATTTAAATATATATGAAGAAAGTTTTAAAACTATACTTGGTAATATAACCCATTATGTTTTACAACATGGACTTACAAGTAATATAGATGTTGGTAAGTATATAGAAAAGTATGTAAGTGAAAGTGACTTTGTTTTTAAAGATAAAGAGTTGTTTTATTTGGAATTGTTAAAAAATGAGTTAGAGTTTGTTCTTGCATATTTAAAAAGAATGCAAGAGTCTAGTGGGTTAAAAAATTATGAGTTTGAAGTATCACTGACGAAAGAAAAAGTAATTGAAGGAATAAATGTAACATTTAAAGGTTTTATAGATAAGTTAATGTATGGATATAAAAATAATAAATTAACTATAGCAGTAGTAGATTATAAAACTGGTGAAAAAAGTGTTAAATTAGATTTACTTAAGTATGGTATTAATTTACAATTACCAATATATTTGTATTTATTAAAAAATAATGAAAAGTATAAAGATGCATATATAGCAGGTTTTTATATAGAAAAGGTACTTAATAATGTGTTAAATAAAGATTTAAAGAAAAGTATAGAAGTGCAAAAAGAAGAAAATATTAGGTTATCTGGTTTTACAAATAGTGATGTTGATATAATTGAATTTCTTGATCATAATTATAAAGATGGTAAAATGATTAAGAATTTAAGATTTAAAAGTGATGGAAGTTTTTATGCATCAAGTAATGTTTTATCGAATGATGAAATGAATGATTTAGTTAGTAAAATAGATATATTAATAAATAATACAATTAAAAGTATAGAAAATGGAGAATTTAATATTAATCCGAAAGTTTATAAAAAGAAAAATATTTCATGTGAATATTGTAATTTTAAAGATATTTGTTTTGTACAAAAAGATGATGAAGTAGTGTTGGAGGATAAAGATGAAGTGGACGACGGAACAACAGTTAGCAATTGAAATGGATGGATCAAATATAATTGTATCAGCTGGGGCAGGTTCAGGTAAAACAGCGGTATTATCTGAGAGAGTATTACAAAAAGTTTTAAATGGAGTTGATATAAGAAGAATCCTTATTTTAACATTTACTAATGAAGCAGCAGGAGAAATGTCTGCAAGAATTAGAAAAAAAATAAAAAAAAGTGGTTTAAAAGAACAACTTGAATATTTAGATTCAGCATATATTACTACATTTGATGCATATGCTCTTTCATTAGTTAAAAAATATCATTATGTACTTAATATAAATAAAGATATAAAGATAATTGATGCATCAATAGTAAATTTAGAAAGAAAACGTCTACTTGATAAAATATTTGATGAATTTTATCAAGCAAAGGATGAAGATTTTTTATGTTTTGTTAAGACTTTTACTATGAGAGATGATGAAGTATTAAAAAATGGTATATTAAATATAAATGAAGGTATTGATTTAAAGTATGATAAGAATGAGTATTTAGATAACTATATAGAAAATTTTTATAATAAAGAATATGTTAATAAGATATTTAATGAATACTTTAAATATTTGAGTGAACTTGTTGATAATTTTGAGACTGATGTAATGAGTTTAGAAAACTATATGGAAAGTGATGCATATGTAAGTATATATGATAGTGTATCTAAGATATTTAGACCAAAGACTTATGATGATTTATATAATTGTAGGGATATTAAGGTGGGTAGATTTAAAGGGTTAGATGAAGATGGTGTATTTTTAAAAGAAAGAGTTAAAGATAGTCTAGAAAAAATAAAATCATTAATAATATATAGTAGGGAAGATATAATAAAGTATTATTTAAGTACAAAAGATTATGTTAAAGTAATAATTAAAGTAATAAAGAAATTAGATGAATATCTAAATAATTATAAAATAAGTAATGGTGTATTTGAGTTTAGTGATATAGCTAAGATGGCAATAAAGTTAGTTAAAGAAAATAAATATATTAAAGATGAAATAAAGTATTATTTTAATGAAATAATGATAGATGAGTATCAAGATACAAGTGATTTACAGGAAATCTTTATTAGGGAAATAGAAAATGATAATGTTTATATGGTAGGTGATATAAAACAATCTATTTATAGATTTAGAAATGCTAATCCTTTGATATTTAAAAATAAGTATGATAATTATAGTAAAAATATTGGGGGAAGAAAAATTGATTTAATGAAGAACTTTAGAAGTAGAAGTGAAGTTTTAAATAATATAAATGAAATATTTAATTTACTTATGATTAAAGATTTAGGTGGTATAGATTATACTGATAATCATGAGATGATTTATGGTAATGAGACATATATTAAATCATGTAAGAATGAATATAACAATAATTTAGAGATACTTACTTATAATGATGAGGGTAAAGAGTTTTCTAAAGATGAAATAGAAGCTTTTGCTATTGCAAATGATATTAAGAAAAAAGTAAGTGATGGTTATTTAGTTGCTGATTTTGATATTGGGGGATTACGTAAGTCAAATTATAGTGATTATTGCATTATTTTAGATCGTGGAAGTAGTATGCCACTTTTTAAAAAAGTTTTTGAGTATTTTCACATACCTATGGAAATTTATCAAGATAATAATTTAATGAATGAAACAGAAATTTATATTATCAAAAATATTATTAGTTTAATTATTAATATATCAAAGAAGATATTTAATAAAGAAACAAGGTATTATTTTACGAGTGTTGCAAGAAGTTACTTAGGAAATATGAGTGATGAAGAAATATATGAAGCTTTGGAAGAAAATAAGATGTTTAAAAGTGAAGTATATAATATATGTAATGATTTAGCAAAAACATTAGATAATGAAACACCATCAACAATACTTGAAAAAATAATAAATAGATTTGATATATATAATAAACTTATTTTAGTTGGTAATGTTGATGCAGGTATTAAAAGAATAAATTATTTACTTGATTTAGCAAAGAATATTGAATCTTTGGGTTATACAGTAGAAGATTTTAATACATATTTAAAAACTTTGGTTGATATTAAACAAGATATTACATATAAAGAAGCTAAGTCTGGTAGTGTTTCTGTTAAAATGATGAATATTCATAAATCTAAGGGGTTAGAATTTCCAGTTTGTTATTTTACTGGGTTTAAAAAAGATTTTAATTTGAGAGATTTACAAAATAGATTTATGTTTGATAAGACCTATGGGATAATTACTCCGTTTTATAGTGATGGATTGGGTGTTACTTTTGTAAAAGAATTAATTAAAAGAGATACTATACTTGAAGAGATTGCTGAGAAAATTAGATTATTTTATGTAGCTTTAACTAGAGCAAAAGAAAAAATGATTATGGTTATGCCTGAGGTTAAAGAATACCCTCATGATAAACCAGATTTTTATGAAGAATCTAAGTATCGTTCGTTTTATTCGTTTTTATCTTCTATTGCAGGAGCTATGAAAAAATATATGTATGGAATTGATTTAAATAGTCTTGGGTTAACTAAAGATTATGAATTTAGTAGAGCAATAAGTAAGAATATGAAGGATGAAGTAAGTGATAAAATTAATTTTGTGGATGTCGTAATAGATAGTGAAGAAATAGAAGTTGCTAAAGCATCTAAAAGAGTTGAAAAAATACTTGATAAAAATAATGCAAAGTTACTTATGTATGGAACAAGCTTGCATGAATCCTTAGAATATGCAACATTTAGTGATACCAATAATACTTTAGTAAATGATTTAAGAAAATATTTTGATTTTGATAATGCCAAAGTGTACCAAGAATTAGAGTTTTTATATGATTCTGATAAAACATATCATGGGATAATAGATTTAATGCTTGAATATAGTGATAAAGTTATTATAATTGATTATAAACTTAAAAATATAAATGAAGAAGATTATGTTAAGCAATTACATGTATATTCAGATTATGTTAAAAATATAACAAAAAAAGATGTTAAATTATATTTGTATTCTATACTTGAAAAAAGTATTAAAGAGATTATATAATATAAGAAAGGAAGTGATATAGTGAAAATTGCTATAATTGGTGCAGGTGCTAGTGGACTTCTTGCAAGTATTATTGCAAGTGACTGGGGAGAAGTTGATGTTTATGAAAAAAATAATACTGCAGGTAAAAAGCTACTTCTTACGGGTTCTGGTAAATGTAATATTGGTAATATAGATAATGATATAAAACATTATCACTCAAGTAATATGGATTTTTTAAAAAAAATGAAACTAGAAGAAAAAATTAAAGATGTAAAAAAATTACTAGAGGACTTTGGTATTATTTTAAAAAATAAGAATGGTTATCTATATCCCTTTAGTGAAAAAAGTAGTAGTGTTAAATCTTGTCTTCTAGCAAATGCTAGAGTTAGAGGTGTTAATTTTTATTATGATGTTTTTGTTGATAATATAATTAAAAATAAAAATAAGTTTATTATTAATGGAAATACTTATGATAAAGTTATTATTACTACGGGTGGTAAATCTTATGAGAAGACTGGAAGTGATGGCTATGGTTATAAATTAGCGGAATGTTTTAATCATAATATAATTAAAACATATCCATCACTGGTTGGATTAAAAACAAATACTGGATATGAAAAAGATTTATTTGGTGTTAGAACTACTGTAGATTTATCACTTTATGTAGATGGTTCTTTAGTAAAAAAAGAATCTGGTGAACTTCAGTTTACTAAGGATGGTTTAAGTGGTATTTGTATATTTAATTTAAGTAGAGATGTAAATAAGTATTTAGAAGAAAATAGGTGTGTTGAAATAGGTATTAATTTTGTTCCATGGTATAAGAGTGATAAACTACTTTATAAAAATTATGAGTTATCTAGTGTTTTAGATGGTTTCTTAGATTATAAATTAAGTAATGTGTTACTTGATATAGCAAAAGTTAAACATGATAAGCGTTATGATGAATTAAGTAAGATAGAAAAAAATAGATTAATAAATGTACTTACAAATAAAAGAGTAAAAATTGTTGATACTAATTCATTTAATGAAGCACAAGTTACTAGTGGAGGTGTTGATTTATCGGATGTTAATCCATTTACTTTAGAGTCTAGACTTGTAAGTGGCTTATATTTTGCTGGGGAAATACTAGATATAGATGGAGATTGTGGAGGCTATAACTTAACTATTGCTTTTGTTACAGCCTTAATTGCCGGAGGTTTTTATGATAAGAATTAAAGGTGTTAGGGTTAGTATTGAAGAAGTTATAGATTATAAAAAAGTAATAGCTAAGAGGCTTAAAGTAAATAAAGAAGATATAAAATCATATAAAATACATAAAAAATCAATTGATGCAAGAAATAAGATGATGTTTTCATATGTATTTGATTTTGATGTAAAGATAGATAATGAAGATAAGTATTTAGATAATAATATTTTAAAAGTTGAAACGGAAGAATATGTATTACCTAGTCAAGGTAGTGAAATAATAAATAATAGAGTATATGTTGTTGGAGCTGGACCTGCGGGATTATTTGCTGCTTTAAAGCTAGCGACATATGGCTATAAGCCAATAGTCATTGATAGAGGAGAAACTCTTTTAGAAAGAATAAAAACTATAAATGACTTATGGGAAAATAATAAATTAAATGAAGAATCTAATGTATGTTTTGGTGAAGGTGGAGCTGGTACATTTAGTGATGGTAAGTTAAATACTTTAGTAAAAGATAAATATTTTAGAATGAAGGAAGTGTTTAAGACTTTTGTAGAGTGTGGAGCACCAGAAGAGATTATGTATGATAGTAAACCTCATATTGGAACTGATATATTAAGAAATGTTATCATTAATTTAAGAGAAAAAATTATATCTTTAGGGGGAGAATTTAAATTCAATTCTAAACTAGAAGATATTATAATTAAAGATGGTAAGTTAGAATCAATTATAGTTAATAAAGAAGTTATTCCGTGTAATATACTTATTTTAGCAATAGGTCATTCTGCTAAAGATACATTTAATATGTTATATGAAAAGAAATTAAATATGGAATCTAAGCCTTTTGCTGTAGGCCTTAGAATAATTCATCCTCAAGAGATGATTAATGAAAACCAGTATCCGATTAATTATAAGTTTTTACCAAGTGCATCATATAAATTAACTTACAATAGTAAATCAAAACATGGGGTATATAGTTTTTGTATGTGTCCCGGAGGTTACGTAGTAAATACAAGTACCAATAAAAATAGATTATGTATTAATGGAATGAGTAATTATAAAAGGGATTCTGGATATGCAAATAGTGCAATTATTGTAACTGTAGGTCCAGATATTTATGGAAATAATACATTAGATGGTTTGAAGTTTCAATCAAAATTGGAAGAAAATGCATATAAGTTAGGTAATGGTTTTATTCCAGTTCAAAGGTATGTTGATTATAAAATACATAAAATATCTGATAATATAGAAAGTGATGCATTTAAAGGTAATATTAAGTGTGCTGATTTAAATAAAATATTTCCAGATATTATAAATGAAAACTTAAAAGAAGGAATAGATTATTTTGATAATAAGATAAAGGGATTTAATGGAGATAGTGCAATACTTGCTGGAGTAGAATCAAGAACTAGCAGTCCGATTAGAATTTTAAGAGATGAATTTTTAGAATCAAATATAAAAGGTATTTATCCATGTGGTGAAGGTGCTGGTTATGCTGGAGGTATTACAACAAGTGCAATGGATGGTATTAAAGTATTTGAAAGTATTTATAAAAGATATAAAGGGTAAGGTATGAAATATGTTTTAATGAATAAAAATAAAATGGTTATGTTAATTGATTATAATGATAAAGACTTTGTAATTGAAAAAATATATGAAGTTTATAATATGGATTGTGCACCACTTAGTGTTATTAATGCAATCAATGATAAATCAAAAAGTTTACTTAGTGAAGTTAATTCATGGTATAAAAGTCGTTGTATTCCATCATGGAGAAAAAATCTTGCAAACTTACTTGAAAAATTAAATGTTTCTTCACCAGAAGAATTACTTAATAAATCATTTAGTTTATCATTATCAGATCAATATTGGTTGAAAGATAGTGAGATTAGTATAAAATGGGAAGATATAAATTTCTTTACCAATGATTTTCTTTATGAAGCTTACCTAGAAGCATCACTTGATTCATCAAGTCATGAAATATCTACGGATAAAAATGTTTTGAGGTCTCCGAATAATACAACGGATGGTATGCTTCAAAAAGGGTGGATTATTGAAGGTGGCAAAAGAGTTTTAGTAAAAGGTACATACACATTTAATCGTGAAGAACCTTTTAATGAATGGCTTGCTTCACAAGTGTGTAAAAGACTTGGCTTTCCTTATTGTAATTATACAATTGATTTTATAAATAATGAAAAGTTAGTTTCTAAGTGCGAAAACTTTGTAAGTAGTGATGAGGAAATAATATCTGCTTATGATATTTATAAATCTGAAAAGAAACCAAATAATATAAATGATTATGAACATTATATTAATATTTTAGAACAACATAATGTACCCGATGCAAGAAAAAATGTTGCAAGTATGTTCTTAGTTGATTATATTTTGATGAATACGGATAGACATATGAAAAATTTTGGAGTTATTCGTAATGTAAATACATTGAAGTGGGAGAGAACTGCTCCGATATTTGATACTGGTCAAAGTATGCAATGTGATAGAATAGTTGCAAACATGAATTTTGTTACTGGAACAGGAAAGTTTTTTAGTAATACTAATAAAAAATATGATGATATATTAAAAACAGTGTTACCTGATGTTGGAAAAATTGATGTTTCACTATTAGATGGACTTGCGGATGTTTATGAAAAACTATTAAAAGAGTATCAAAATAAAACAGATATGTCTGATAATCGAATTGCTGCTTTATACCAAGGTTTAAAATATAGAATTAATAAATTAAAACAACTAGTAAGTTAACATGTTTTATTAATAATCATAAGATATAGTACATTATATAATGTTTAGATAGAAAAAGATGAGGAAGCTTTGATGTGAACCCCAAATAGTAGACATTAATAAAAAAGAGGGTTATTAAA
>SAMEA104315427__coassemble_1230_pt1 | contig 13615 bp, 11 predicted proteins | sample SAMEA104315427__metabat2_high_PE_043 | metagenome-assembled genome bin SAMEA104315427 (sample SAMEA104315427) | gut metagenome | biome: Monkey gut; feature: monkey-associated habitat; material: faeces | place: China | collected 2013
ATATTAAATACTTATTTTTATATTTTCCTTTCTTTATTTTTATTGCTATTGCTTCGCCATTTTTTAAATCTTTTAATTTTCTTTTCATCATGTTATATTCCTCTTTTCCAGATATGATGATGTCCTTTCAAAAACAAGTAGTATTGCCAAGAGTATATATGCACAAATTTGCAAACCATTAAATGGATACTCGATTAATTCAAATATTTCACTAATTAAAAGACCCACAATAACCATAGTTGCAAACATAATCATTGATATTATTTTTGTTATATTGTATATTTTTAAAATTACTCTATCTTTTTTTGTTTTACATTTTGAAATACGACTTACTTCATTTTCTTCTTTAAAAACTTTATTGGGAATGAAATATAAAGGATAAAACATCATAAGTAATATAAAAGCAAATATTTTATATATTTTATCTAATGCTGCTTGATTAAAATAATTATATAAATCTAACAGTAAAACAATGATAATTAATATACAAGTAAATATTATAGTCGCTTTATACATCACTACATATTTATTTGTATTATCTTTCATCTTTTTATCAAAGTATTTTTTAAATTCTTTATTCATAAATCCTCTTTTCTTAATTTTATTATAACAAAAAATAGGAACTTTGAATAGTTCCTATTAATAATTTACCAAAATTTCAACTTAGAAAGGACACTTTTTGCCTTACTTTTAATTGAAGATCCTATAGACTTAATTTTTTCAGCAGCTTTAGCAACTTCTGGTTCTTTCAAAAGATTTATTACTTCAACTTTTAAACCATTTATAAAATTATTTTTTTGTATTTTTTTCTGATAATTACCCAAAAAGCTTGTTTTTATTTTTTTAGGCTTGAACCATCCTTTGTTTATTTTTACTGGGTCTTTCATTACAGATGATATTGTTCCGTCGACAATAGTATTAGTAACAATTTCAGCAATACTTTTATCTTCTTTTATTCCAGTAATTGTGTTATCAACTAAACTTGAAACATAGTTTCCCGCTATTGCAGTTGGACCGCCAAATGTCGATGTAAATCCACTAATTGCACCACTAATTAATGAAGTTTCAGCATTTTCAAGCAAAGGCTTTTTGTGCACTAAATTATCAAATGTATTAATTCCAAAATTAATTATTGCTCCTATTGCAGCTCCTGCTACATGGAACCAAATCATTCCTTCTATTTCTATTCTGTTTATTGGGTTATTTTCTGCGTATAGATATGTGTTATCTGAGAACATATCTAATGAAGTATCTATGTTTTCATCTGCATTAATAAATCTTCCCCATTTTGGATTATAATATCTTGAATTTAGATAATATAATTTTGTATCTGAATCATAATAATATGAACGATATCTAAACGGGTTTTTTAATGCTATGTGATTTTCTTCAGTAATATCTAATCCATTGCTATCTTTAATACTTATGATATTACCCCATGAATCATAAGTGTAACTAGCTACTAGATTATTTTCTGCATCAATGATTCCTACGATATCCCCTTGAAGGTTTTTAAGATAATAATATGTTGTACCATTATGTTCTAAACCAATTAATTTACTATTACTATCTCGTAAATAGTATATCACATCATTACCTGTTTTTTCAAATAAAATATTTGAATTTTCTAAAATATAGTTAGTTGTTATATCATTTACTTTTTTACTTACTCTGATACCATCTTTATTATATGTATAAGTTATATTATTAAATGATTTTAATTCTTTTCCATTTTGCCAAGTTAATATATTTTCTCCGATAGTTAAAGGATTACCTATTTCATCATATGTAATATCATCATTATTATACTTAGTTAATTGATCAGTCCATGATTGATTATTATATTCATATGTATCTTTATTTAATAAGTTACCTGTTTTTAATTCATATGTTTCTTTGGTTAATATATTACCTTCATTATCATAGTTATATTTTATTGTTATATTTTTATTATAATCCTCCTCTTTGATTAATTCATTAAATAAATTATAGTAATATCTATTTTGAGATTATAAAAAACAACTATTTTTGAAATTATAGTTGTTTACTCTTTTCTTTATTTTTAATATATTTATTTAAACCACGGAATCCTTTATTCTTATAATCAAATGAAGTTAATATGGTATCATCTTTTATACCTTTTTTATCAAGATAAGTTTTTAACATATCTAAAGTTACTTCATTATAATATACTTCACAAGATATTCTACCTAAGAATTCTTTACTAAAAGTATTTTGAAGATTACCAGTATTTTTAATAAAACCAATTTTAGTATTTAACATTGCATTTGATGTCATAAATATATATGTGTGTTTGAAATCTATTTTTTCTCCTTTTGAATTAGTTATGTAGCCTTCATCTAGAATTTGTAAAAATAAATTTATAACAGATGGATGGGCTTTTTCTAATTCATCTAATAAAATAATTGAACATGGATGCATCTTTATTCTATCAAAAATAAAATCATCATCATAACCTACATAACCTGCGGATGCTCCGATTAATCTACTTATTGATATTTTTTCACTATATTCACTTAGATCTAATCTTACTAAAGGAATTTTTAAATATTTACTCACTTTTTTAACTGTTTCTGTTTTACCCACTCCGGTTGGTCCACTTAAAAGAATTGATACTGGTAAGTCTTCATCTTTATTTTTTAGAGCATTAACTATTTTTGCTATTTGTTTATCTTGACCAATTATTTCTTTATGAAGATAATCTTCAAGGTTACTCCAATTGATTGATAGATTTGGTATATTTTCTTTTCTAAGTAAAACATTTTTAATATCTTTACTAGTTATAATATTTGGTTTATTTTTATAGTTTTCAATTTTGTTTTCTAATTCTATTTCTCTAGTTCGATATGTTAGTGCTTCTTTAAAATTATTTTTCTTAACCATTTCTTCTTTTTTAGTTTTTAATTGTAATAACTTTTCTTTTAAATCTTTGATTAACCTTTCTTTACCAAATTCTACTTCTTTCATAGCACAGATACTATCAAGTAAATCAATTGATTTATCTGGATTAAACCTATCTAAGATATATTTATCTGTTAAATCTACGATTTCTTTGATGTTTTCTTTAGTTATTTTGATATTGTAATGATGTTCAAAAGATGGTCTTATTTTAGATAGAATTTCTTCAGTTTCATCTTTTTTAGGTTCATTTATTTTTATTAATTCAAATCTTCTTCTTAGAGCTTTATCTTTAGAAATGAATTTGTTATATTCACTAGTTGTGGTTGCTCCGATGATTTTAATTTTGCCACGTGCTAAATAAGGTTTTAATATATCTGATGCATTTATAGCTCCTTCTGCTCCACCAGCATTTGATATTGTATGAATTTCATCAATAAATAAAATTATTTCTGGGTTATCTTCAAGTTCTTTAATTACTTTATTTAATTTTTCTTCGAACTCTCCGCGGTATTTTGTACCCGCTACTAAACTAGACATTTCAAGAGTTACTATCCTTTTATTTTTTAATTTTTCTGGAACACTATCACTATTTATTCTTCTTGCAAGTTCTTCGACGATTGCACTTTTACCAACACCAGCATCTCCAATTAATAATGGATTATTTTTATTTTTTCTTAAAAGTGTTTCAATTATTTCATTTAATTCTTTATCACGACCTATTACTAAGTCACTATTTACTTCACTATTTAAGTCTTTACCAATTTTATAAATTTCTAAATTTTTCTTATTCTTTTTACCACTTTTCTTTAATTCATCATATAATGAATCTAAATCAAGATGCATACCAAGCATAATTCTTATTGCTATACCTTCGCCTTCTTCAAGTAAAGATATTAATAAATCTGTTGCTGTTACTTTATTTTTCTTAGCTAAATCTTGTGCATTTTTAATTACTCTTTTTAATAAAGGAGTATAAATTACTATACCAGGATTATTTTTTGTTTTACCTACGATTTCATTTAATTCACTTAAAAAATCATCATATGTTAAACCATATTTAGTCATCAGTTTATTTATAGAATCACTTACTTTAAGCATACTTAATAGTAAATGTTCTGTTCCAACATAGGCATGATTTAACTCTAGCATGATGATTTCTGCATTTTTAAATATCTTTGTTACTTCGAAACTATAATTGTTATACATAGAATCCTCCTTTTTAATTCTATGTATGTTATGGAAAAATTTGCTTCTATTTATACAAGATTATGTGATTCATCAATAATTTTAATATCACTTGGATATTTTTTAAATATAATATAGGCTTCTTTTATTTTTTGATTATTTAATAATCTAAGTGCATAATCTAAGTCACTTGCAAGCATATCATTATTAATTGTAAATTCAAAGGCATTTGAGCAACCATTTATTTTAAATGCTACTTTGATATGCATATGTTTAATATAATATTTTTTACTTATAATTCTTGTTTCTAATTCCTTTTTTTCTATTACTTTATTTAATGTATAACTTGTGTTAGTATCTTTTGATATAATTTTTACATTAGTTTCTTCATAATATAGTGTATCATCTTCGGTTACTTTTTCTTCATATATTCTTAATTCATTATTTGTAAAAATAATACTTTGGTTCTTTGTTTTAGAACTTATTTCAATTGAATCATTTTCTAAAGATTCCATGTTTGGATTAAAATATATACGAGCTGTTAAATCACTCATTAATTTATTAATAATTGTTTTTGAATCTTTATCAATATCAATTGTTAACCCGAGTAGTTTAAGATACTTTTCTGGAGTAAGATTATATTTTTCTAAAGATTTAGATAATGATTTATTTTCAATATCACAGATATGATTAATTCTAGTTATAATTGTTTTTATTTTTCTGTTATTTTCCATTTATTATTCTCCGTTTTTGTTAAATTCATTTTATCAAAAATAAAAGTAAAAGTCAAAAATAAACAAATAAAAAGATAGTCATTCGCTATCCTTTACAGTTACCCTTTATATAAATTATTTTAATTCTTGTAATCTTTCATCTATTTCATCAAAGAATTTATAAACTGTTGTGCAGCTTTCTGAGGAAGACGGTGTATCTTTACTATGTTTTTGATGAATGCTTAATGCATTTTTTCTAGCTTGCTCTAAAGAACCATATTTAATTAATTTTGAATATAGTTTTTCATCATTCTTTTTATATTTATATTTTAACCCAGCTTTGTTAAAATATTCATTAATTTTATCAAAATATACATCTCTGTTCATTTTTCCTTCTATATAATTAAAATGAAGCAAAAACCAAAATTCTATTGCTTGATTTGACCACAAAGGAATGTATCCATTTTTTTCACAAGTTAATATGGCTTTGTTAAAAAAATCTGATTTAAAATCATCTTTATCAAAAACAACAAATATTTTTCCATATGGAATTGTTGATGTTTTGCTTTCATCAATATAGTTTAGCAATTCATCAACTGATTTAACTAACGACATTGTATTTTTTCCTTTTCCAATTATTTTTACATTCAATTTAAATTCATCAGTTAAATTTTTATTTATATCTTTAATAACTTCTTGAAAATAATTTGGTTCGGTTTTTGTTCCTTCACATATTATTAACCATTTATTTGATTTTTGCTTTTGTATATTTTCTTTTCTCTTTTTTCTTTCTTCTCTTCTTTTACTAAATAAATTATCACTTCCCATACTTTCACCTACTCATCTTTATAAGGAATTGCTCCAAATTGACCTGTTAAGTATTTTTTCTCATAATCAGCATCTACTCTTAAGTTTTTAAATTCTGATAAAGAATATAGTTTTGATTTTCCTGATAAATCTTTTTCCACTAAATAAATTTCATCTCTTCTTAAGTCATCACTATTAAACAAGAATGTTGAGTGTGCTGTATAAATTAGTTGAGCATTATGTTTATTAACACTTTTATCTTGGTACATATTAACTATTTTTTTAAATAACAATGGATGTAATTTAACATCTAATTCATCAATACATAAGAGACCACCAATTTCTAAATTTTTTAAAATTGTTGGCATAATATTAAACATCTTTATTGTTCCATCTGACTCATATTGTAAAGGAATTAAAGTTTCATCCTTGTTATTATCTAAATTTTTGTGAACTCCACGAATTTTATATGATTTAGTTTTTGAATTATCATTTATTTCTTCAATTTTAATATCTAATAAACATGGATCAAATTCCTGAATAATTTTTTGGAATTTTTCGTATACTAAATCATCTTGACTTAAGATGTTAATACTTGTTTGTTGTTGAAATACACTTTCAATTTTAAAATTAAATTTTGTAATATAATCATAAATTTCTCTCAATGTACCATCTGTTTCTTTGATAGCTACATTACTTAGAATCAATAATTTGTTTATATTGATGTTATCTGTAAATAGACTCCATGTTTTTTTGTATTTTTCATATGATTTACCAAAATTAACTAAATGCTTGTATCTTTCAAATACAACTTTTTGGGTTGTTCTTGTATTAGATGAAAATTTCTTTTTATATAACCATTCTTCATCAAAACCATTTTTGTTAACTGAAAAGCCATAACGATATTCAAAACCATTTAAGCAAATTGAAATTTCAAATTCACTATTTTCATTTTTAGTTTTTTCACTGAATGCGAATGAATATGTTGGTAAGTCATTAGTAATATCTATCTTGCTAGAATCTTTGATTAATCTAAACATATAATTTAATGCTTCGAGTGCACTACTTTTACCTGATGCATTTGCACCATTGATTTCAATAACTGGTAAAATTTTATTACCTTTAATATCTATGGTATTATTAATATGTCTTTTTTCTTGAGTTGCTGTTAAGTCTAAAATATTTTCTTCATAAAAGCATTTATAGTTTTTAAATTTAAATTGTAGTAACATAATCCCACTTTCCTTTCAAGCAAGTATATTTTATCATATATTTTATATTTTTTCAACCATATTGAGAGATATTTTCTCTTAAACACGTTTTTTGTTATTATATACAAAAAAGAGTTCAAATTAATGAACCCTTTAGATGTAAGTTACTACTGTAAATAGAACAAGTAGTATTACTAACATACCCAATGCAAATAACCAGATATATTTAACCCAGTCTTTGTATTCTATCTTCATCATTGATAAACCAACGATAAGAATTGCACTTGTTGGCATGAATACTTGAACAAGACCGTACATTGAAGTAAATATAGTATGAATTATTTCAACATTACCAGAGAAAGCTTGAGTAAAGAAGCTTCCACATGTGTAAGCAACATAACCTAAGTCAGTTTGGAATAATGATGTAATAAATGCAACTACTGAAGTTAAATATGGATTAAATCCTTTTGTTAGATTTATTAACCAATTACAGATTGATAATGGTGCTAAACATAAATTAGCAATACCAAATAACATACCTGCAGCTAATAAAAGAAGCATTGGTTTAAACATATTCTTTGTTCCTTCATAGAAACTTTCAATGTATTCATTAGTCTTCATCTTATATAAGAATGCAATAACTACACTAGCAATTATCAATAACATACTTATACTAAATGTGTATTTGAATGAACCTAGAGCATTAGCATTATTACCTAAGATGTAACTGAATATAGTGAAATCTTCACCAGCTTCAAGACCAATTAGCCATTCATGGAATTTGTCAAATATTTCAATTTCGAAATATCCGTTCCAGTTGATGTATCCTAAAACAACAATAATAACTGTTATAGCTAATACTATAATTGCAGGTACTAATGATGTTTTTTCTTTACCACTTAGTTTTTCAACTTTAAATGGATCATCTAATACGTTGTTTGCTTTAGCATTTTTCTTCATATCTTTGCTTATCTTACGAACACGCATAACTATAAAGAAATTATATAAAACAATACTAACTGCAGCAATAATATAACGATAATTAATAGCATATGTAGTTTCTTGACCCATATATTTATTAAAGATTGTTAAACTGTCAGTACCATATGTACATCCTAGAATACCTACTAAAACAGAACCAAATGTAATTACAAATGATGTTAATTTATCCATACCCATTTTAGTTAAAACACTAATTAAGAATGGAAGGAATATAATCATTGCAAAACTTTGAGTAAATAGTGTTGTTAGTAAGAATAATATTACTGAAGTTACAACAGATGTAACGATTGGATGATTACTACATTTATCAGCTAATTTTCCAACAAGTTTTTGATATCCACTAACTTTAGATAATACTCCATAGAATCCAGCAACAACTACTAGGAAGATTATTTTATCCATTATACTTTGAAGAGCATAATATAATACAAATCCCATGTCTGCCAAACCTATACGAGAAAAATCTTGAACTGAGAAATCAGTACCTTGGAACACTCCGCTTGGATATAGCCATGATAAGATTAATGCAGATGATACAAAAACTAAAATACTTTTAGATAAGTAATGATCTTTGCCAGTAAATACTAACATCATACTTCCAATTGTGTATAATAATATACCAATAAATTTTAATACCATGTCTGCAGTTTCTCCATCTACGAAAGCTGCTACTATAAATAATATAAATGCAACAATGTCCATAAATGCAGCGATACATCTTAACACACCATGTTTTTCAAATATCTTTTTCATTCTCTACCTCCTTATCAAAATTATAACACCCAAACCAAAGAAAAAAAAGGTTTTTTGCACCTTTTTTTGTAATTTATTTAAATAATTTAAGTATTTGAGGTATACTTTTGTCATTTTGCATATCTTCAGCAAAATTATAAAGAATTCTTCGGTTATATTCTTTAATAAAATTATTAGCTATTTTTTTAATCATTATGTATATTGATTTATTAAAATCATCTAAATCAAGTTCATCCATTAATAAAAGTGCTGCTCTGATTGTTGATAATAAATAGATAACCGCTGCAAAAACTTCATTATTTGATTCAATATATTCAACATTTAATGTTGCAAGTAAATTAAGTCTTACGTTTATGTCTGTCATTAATCTTTCTTCGACGTATGTTGTTACAAATTTTTTACTTAGTTCATTTGTGATTAACAATTTATGAGTAACATAAGGATGCTTAGATATTTTAAATTGCATATTTATTAGAGTTGTTTCTAAATCTGGAATTGTTAAGCTTAACTTATATTTTATTTTGTATATTTCACTTTTGTAACAATTAGGTAATGTTTTTTCTAATATAGTCATTGATAAAAGTAAATAATCACTGATAATAAATTCTTCGACGATGTCACTATTTAATACATGATAGTCAGATTTAGATTCTTCTTTTACCAATTCATAAATGATTCTGTTGTAGACACGATGTGTTAATAAACCACTTTTATCTTGAGTTATATCAATATAAATACTATCACTATCTTTATCATATTTATTTTTTAAATAAGCTGATGCTTTCTTAAGTTCTTTTCTTTCTTTTAGTTTTTCAATAATATCATCTTCGATAGATTTTAACTTTTTTAATGTTTCAATAATTCTTTCTTGGTCGAGTATACTTAATTTATTAAGTCCTTTGTTTTCTAAATCATATAGTTTTTGATATTCTTCATAAATTCTTTCTGATATTTTTTCTAAAGCAGTTATTAATTCAATCATCGTTACCCCCCCGATTTACTGATTATTTTAGCAAAAGAAAAGAGATATGTCAATCTCTAATCTCTAGGTTTCATTGTTGGAAATAAAATTACTTCACGAATAGTTTCTTGTTCAGTAAAGAACATTACAAGTCTATCTATTCCGTATCCGATTCCACCTGCTGGTGGCATTCCATATTCTAGTGCTTCTACGAAATCCATATCGATATCGTTAGCTTCTTCATTTCCTAAATCTCTTTCTTTTATTTGATCTTTAAACCTTTCTAATTGGTCAATTGGGTCATTTAGTTCTGTATACGCATTTGCAAATTCTTTACCACCAATGAATAGTTCAAAACGGTCTACGAATCTTGGATCTTTTGGATTTTTCTTTGTAAGTGGTGAAATTTCAACTGGATGTCCATATAGGAATGTTGGTTGAATTAATGTTTCTTCTACATATTTTTCAAAGAATAAATTAACTATATGCCCAAAACTCTTTTCATGTTCTTCAACTTCAATTTTGTGTGATGCTGCAAGTTCTAGTGCTTCATCTAGAGTCATTTCTTTAGAAAAATCAATTCCTGTTACTTCTTTGATTGCATCGCACATTGAAATTCTTTTCCATGGACCAGCTATATTTATTTCATTTCCGCCCCAATTGTATATTGTCTTGCCCATTACTTTTTCACCAATAGTTGTAAACATTTTTTCAGTCATATCCATCATACCTTCAAGATCACTATATGCAAGATAAGCTTCCATTAATGTGAATTCTGGATTATGTTTTGGATCCATTCCTTCATTTCTAAATACTCTACCTATTTCATATACTGCTTCCATTCCTCCTACTAAAAGTCTTTTTAAAGGAAGTTCTAGGGCAATACGTAAATACATATCAATATCTTGAGTATTGTGATGTGTTATAAATGGTCTAGCACTAGCACCTGTTAATAGTGTTGTTAAAACTGGAGTTTCAACTTCAGTGAATCCTAAACCATCCATGTAGTTTTGAATACATCTAATTATTTTTGGTCTTGTAAAAGCTACTTTTCTGGCATCTTCATTCATAATTAAATCTACATATCTACGACGGTATCTTTCTTCAGTATCAGTTAGTCCATGAAATTTTTCTGGAAGAGGTTTTAGAGCTTTAACTAAATGTGTATATTCTAAACATTTAATCGTTACTTCACCTGTTCTAGTTTTCATAATTTTTCCATAAACACCAACAATATCTCCTAAATCAGCTGATTTAAATAAGTTATATGTTTCTTCTCCGACATCATTTATAGATATATATACTTGAATACTTCCAAGTTTATCTTGAATAGTAAAAAATGATGCTTTTCCCATTTTTCTAATAAACATTATACGTCCGGCAACTGTAGCAGTATCATCCATATTTTCAAATTCATCATGGGGAATACTTTCATATTTATCTTTTATGTCTTTTGAATAAGCATTTCTTTCAAAACGATGTCCGAAAGGATCTATTCCCATTTCACGGATTTTTTCCGCTTTTTCTCTTCTTACTAATTCTTGTTCTGTGTATTCGTTCATATTTAATCACCCATTTCTTTGTTATTTATTTTACCACAAAAAAGTTATATTTCAAACATATTTATTACAATTATGTTATATTTTTGTTACTTTTTAATTTTTGGCAATATTTCTTATATAAAGATATATACTTAATTTAATTGTTTTTCCATCCTATTTTATCAATAAAAAAACAATCTTGTTTCCAAGACTGTTAAAAACTTTGTTATATTTTATACATTTTTTTGTTTTTCTTTGTTGCACCATAGATAACTACTGCTACAACTGCACCGCAAGCAATGATTGCAAGTGGTAATGTTGCTCCAGTTTTAGTTTCTGTAGTGGTTTCAATTACTGTAGTAACTTCAGTACCTACTGATGGGTTTGAAAGTTTCAAACTACAATTAGTTGCTGAACTTTCAAGTTCTAGATTAATTGTTGCAAGTACGAAGTCAGATGTTGTAACAGCAGTTGAAGCAAGAAAATCTAATGGAATACTTTTTCCTGTAGTTGATGCAGTTAAATTAGTCCATCCAGTACCTGGAGTTATTTTAGTAACTGTTACACCATCACCAACTATGTCTAATGTTGCTTTAAATTCAGTTAATGAACCTGTATTACCAGCAACTGATATTGTACATACTGATGTACATTTACCATTTTCAGTTGGGCAGCTCTTTTCACATTTTGGATTAATTGTAGCAGCACCAGCTTTTACAGGTAATAATAATACCATACTTAATGCTATAACACCTAATAATTTTTTCAACACTATCATCTCTCCTATCTTTATTATGTCTAAATTATATCATAAAAATACAAAAAACAACATATTTTTTATAAAAATATATTAAAAAGTGTAAATTTGTGATATTATAATAGTATAACATACGAGGATTGATCATATGAAAAAATTATTATTTAAGATACAAAATAACACTTTGATAGTTAAAGAGCGTATTAAATTATCTAACGAATATAAGGAAATTCTTAATACAAATGTAATTAGTTGTAATGAACTAATATTTTCAAGTGATTATTTAGTACAAAATCAAAAAATAGTTAGCTCATTTTTAAATGAACTTACAAATGATTATAATATTGATGCTTTATGTATAGAAAAGTTTGACTTTGCTAAGATTGTTTTAAATTTAATCAAAGGCAATAAACAAATAGTTAATCTAATATTAAAAGAAGAAAATCAATTAACTTTTTCTTTGTGTGAAATGATTGCTAAAACAAATATAAAGAATGTAAACTGTTATAATTTACAACCATTTATGATTGAATACTTAGATAAATATCATATATTAATTGAATCTAGAAATGAAATACTTTATTTATCTAATTTTATGTTACAAAATAATTTAAGTGTATTCTCTTCCCTATTTTATAAGATGACTTTACAAATTGATTTACCTATGGATAATCAAGATATCGAAGACTTTAATGCTTTTTGTAAAATAAATAAGTATTTAAAAACAATAAATGTTTCATCAGTTAATAAAAATGATTTAGAGTTTATTGTAAATACTTTAAGAAAAAATAATAAAAAGAATATTAGAATAGTAATACATGATAATATAAGTGATGAAGAAGTAATAAATTATTTAAAAATCTTTAATAAAAAGAAAAGTAAAAGATATAAAATATATTTTAAATTAGAATATAGTAATGAATATATAAATAATAATATTATGAAACAAGCTAATAATAGTATTTTAAAAACATGTGGTTATATCATTATATTAATTATCACTTTTACATTTGCTTATGTGTTTTATGATAATTATTCATCAATGAAGAAGGTAGAAAAGATTCAAGATAAATTAAGTGAAGTTATAAGTATTAATGGAAGTGATGCTATACTTGAAGATGTTCAAAATAAAACAAATAATAGTAAAAAAATTATTAATGAAGATGTAGCTGGTGCTTATAATGTTAATCCTGAGACTGTTGCATGGATTAAGGTTAATAACACAAATATAGATTATCCAGTTGTTCAAACTAATAATAACACTTATTATTTGAAACATAATATAAATTTTGAAGAAGATAAAAATGGTTGGGTATTTATGGATTACCGAAGTGATGTAAATGTTTTAAGTGATAATGTTATTTTATATGCTCACAATAGATATTATAGTGGTGTTATGTTTGGTACGCTTCAAAATGCAATGAGATATAATTGGTATACTAATCCAGATAATCAAATTATTACTTTAAAAACTTTGTATGAAACACTACATTATCAAATATTTTCTATTTATAAAGTTAAAACTACTACTGATTATTTAAAAGTTATATTTCCTGATAATGAAACTAAAATGGATATGTTCAATTTAATAACAAAGCGAAGTATATATGATTTTAAAATAGATTTAAATGAAAATGATAAAATACTTACTTTATCAACATGTGCTGATGAATATAATAAGTATGTAGTTCATGCAGTATTAAAAAATGGGGCTGAGTAGAAATAAATAATTTCTATTCAGTCTTTTTAATTGATTAAATTTT
>SAMEA104315427__coassemble_1375_pt1 | contig 12035 bp, 10 predicted proteins | sample SAMEA104315427__metabat2_high_PE_043 | metagenome-assembled genome bin SAMEA104315427 (sample SAMEA104315427) | gut metagenome | biome: Monkey gut; feature: monkey-associated habitat; material: faeces | place: China | collected 2013
TATAACAAAAAATGTAGACCGTTTTTATATGTCTACATTTATATTACAACTTCAATATAAATCTATGATTTTTTCTTTCTGTTGTTTTTCTTTCTTTTTGTTGGGCTTACATAACCATTATTTCTTCTTGATGAATTGTTTTTAGTAACATTACTTTTCTTTTTAACTGTATTTGTTTTTTTCTTAACTGTAGGTTTCTTCTTTTTGACTACTGCCTTACTGGCAGGGGTGGTCTTTTTAATTGGTTTACTTGGTTCTGAATTAATTATTTTATCAAATTTAGTATTTGAACTTAATTTAGATGAACCTTTTGTTTTTATTTCATATTTTTCTAATTTAGATAGAATTAACCAAAGTATTATAATAACTAATATTAATAGATAGAATGATATTAATGCAATTAATAAAATATCAATACCATCAAAAGATTTTTCCATAACCATCACCACACATAATCTTATTATATTATATTTTTCTTGAAAAATATAGCAATTTTACACATTTTTAACTTAAATTTTGTAAATAATTTGTTTGATAAGCAAATTTTTGATATAATATTTACGAATATAGTAAAAGGAGGTCATACAATGAAGAAAAAAATCATGTTGTTAAGTTTTGTGACATTCTTTTTGTTTTGTTTAAATGTTAAAGCAGTTGGTTATACATATAGAGTTAAAATTATTAATAGTAAGGTTAATTTAAGAAATAATCCCGGCGGTAATGATGGTGTTAGAGTTGGTTTGTTATCAAAGAATGACTATTATATTTTAGTTGATGATAAATTGTATGATGATGAAAATAACCATAAAAGATGTAATGGTGGATGGTATCATATGACATATTATACTGATGTTGAAGGGTATGTATGTAGTGATGATGTTAAACTTGTTAAGTCATATAGTTCTGATGATATTGAAGCTTCGACGGATTGTGAGAAGGAACTAGCTAGTTTAGGTTTTCCATCAAGTTATTGGGGTGGTATTTGTAGTATTAAAGAAGATTATCCGACGTGGAATTTTCAACCAATAAAAATTAATTATAACTGGGTTGATGTAGTTCAAAAAGAAAGTGTATGTGGTAGAAATTATATTCATTTAAGTGTTTATGATAAAGAGTTTTTGGATAAAACATGTAAATCTACTTCGCCGGGGGGTTATGTTGCTCCGAGTCAAAAAGCTGTTGCTTATTACATGGATCCAAGAAATGCTTTTACAGAAAAATATTTATTTCAATTTTTAGATCAATCATATGATGCTAGTTTGGAAAAAAGTTATCCGAATGCTGTTGAATCTATACTTAATGGTACTAGTTTTAATGATTATCACATTAATACTGGTGTTAGCCTAAGGGATGTAATATTAGCTAAAAGTGTTAATAAGGTAAGTCCGATTGCTATTGCATCAAAAATGAGAGTTGAACTTGGTACAGGAACTAATTTATATAATTTGTATTCTGGTACTTATGCAGAACAAAATGGCATATATTTAGGTTATTACAACTTCTTTAATTTTGGTGTTACTGATTCTTGTGTTGCTGAGTCTGGTACATCAGTGTGTGGTTTAAGTTATGCTTATCGAGCTGGTTGGAAGGGTGTTGATAATGCAGTTGAAGGGGGAATTGTTCAGTTTTCATCAGGTTATATTTTAAAAAATCAATATACTGGTTATCTTCAAAAATTTAATGTTTTAGTAAATGATTTTGATAAACTTGGTACTCATCAATATATGACTAATTTAGCTGGTGCAAGTGTTGAATCTAATACAGCATTTAATTCTTATAGTAAAAATAATTTACTGGGTATTGCTTTAAATTTTAAAATACCTGTTTATAATAATATGGGAGATACAATAAATAATAGTGCGAATGGTGCAGTTGATGATGGAGATAATTCTACGAAGCCAAGTGATATGGATATTCCTACGATTATAACTGGAAGTAAATTAAAAAGCTCATCTGATTATATATATGGATTTACGGTAGGTAGTGATGTTGCCACAGTTAAAGGTATTATTGAAGGTGTTGCTGGTAATAATACTGTAGTTATATATGATAGTAGTGATAATGAAATAAGTTCTGGTTTAATTGCAACTGGTCAAAAAATAAAGATAAGTAATAAAACGACATCACAAACATTTACAGTAGTAGTAAAGGGTGATACATCAGGTGATGGTGTTATAAATGCATTAGATTTATTACAAGTTCAAAAAAATATTTTGGATACATATACTTTAACGGGGGCTTATAAAGAAGCAGGTGAAACATCAGGTGATGGTGTTATAAATGCATTAGATTTGTTACAAGTTCAAAAGAGTATACTTGGGACTTATACAATAGATCAATAAGGAGGATAAAGTGAGAAAAATTAAAGTAATATTGATGAGTTTATTTTGTCTTTTGGTAATACCAAAGACTGTGTTTGCTGCGAGTGGTAAAATAAATGTAAGTGGAACATCAACAGTAGTTGTTGGTAATAATGTAACTGTAACAGTTACTTTATCTAGTTCAACATTAATAGGTAGTTGGGAAATGTCACTTAATTATGATAAAAATTATTTGCAATTAAGAAGTGCCACTAGTGAAAGTAATGGTATTAGAATGGCTGCATCAACTGCTACTGGTGTTAAAAGTAAATCATATACATTTACATTTAAAACATTAAAAAAAGGAAGTACTAGTGTAAGTGTTGGTGGTTATCTTGCATATGCTTATGCTGATTTAAGCGAAATATCTTTATCAAGTAATTCAAAAAAAATTAATATTATTACTCAGGCAGAGTTGGAAGCAAGTTATTCTAAAAATAATAATTTAGCATCTTTAGGGGTTGAAGGTTTTACTTTGACACCTGAGTTTAATGCAAATACTTTAGAGTATTCTGTTACTGTACCAGAAGATACTAAGAATGTAAATATAACAGGTACTGTTCAAGATAAAAAAGCAAGTATAACTGGTGTTGGTATTCATGATGTTAATCAAGGTAATAATAAATTTTTAGTTACTGTTAAGGCTGAGAATGGATCTGAAAAAACATATACAATAAATGTTGATGTAAAAGATGAAAATCCAATTGAAGTAACTGTGGGGGATAAAAAATATACAGTAGTTAAAATAAAAGAAAATTTACCAATAGCTAGTTTATATAATGAATATAGTATTAAGATAAATGAATTCGATATACCTGCATATAAAAATGATTATACTGGGTTAGTACTTGTAGGTTTAAAAGATGCTGAGGGTAATATATCATTATTTATATATGATGATGAAAATAATAGTTATAAAGAATATAATGAGTTAAAATCAAGTCAAATTACAATATATCCATTAAAACCAGAAGAAAATATTGAAGGGTATAAAAAGGGTAATGTTAAGATACAAGATATTGATGTTGAGGGTTTTTATTTAAATGAAGATTCTGATTTTTTTGTTATATATGGTGTTAATGTAGAAACTGGGGATAAAGGTTTTTATATGTATGATAAAAAGATGCAAACTTTAATAAAGTATAATGATGAATTAAGTAGTTTATTAAGTGAAAAAATTAAGTTATATACTTATATTATTATTGGCTTTATTTCATTATCTGTAGTTATGTTAATAATTATTATTGTTCTTGTTTGTAAAAAAGGTAAGAAGAAAAAAAGAGGTAAAGATAAAGAAAAAGTTGTTGGAGAAAAGATTAATAAAGAAGATAAAAATGAGATTATAGAGATGTAAGTGTTATTTTGTTGAAATATTTTTAAAATTGTGTTATTCTATTGTGACAAAAGGAGGTTTGTGTTGAAAAAATATAATGTTTATAAAGAAAATGTAGATTTTATTGTTGATGAAACAGTTAAGAATTTAACTGGTAGTAGAACTAAAAAATTAGCTTTAGTAGGCAAAAATAAACTTAAGGCAATGCTAAAATACAATAAGTATGAAGGATGTACTGAATTAGCATCAGAAAAGTTGTCATATGAAATAGCAAAATTTTTAAATTTAAAATGTGCCAGAGTTGAATTGGCTAAGGATAGTAATAATGTACCAGCAATTTTAAATTATTATTTCTTGAACGATATTGATGAACATATGGATGCTTTATATTTTTTGCGTAAATTAGGAGATAATAGAAAAGAGTATTTAAAACTAGATAATATTATTTTGGCGATTAACTCTATTAATAAAGAAATGTTAGTTGATTTTTTAAAAATTATGGTTTTTGATAGTTTGGTTGGTGAACAAGATAGACATGAAGAAAATTGGGGTATAACGTCGACTGAGAAAGGCGTTGAATTATCACCAATTTATGATAATGGATGTAATCTTTTAAGAGACCAATATGCTAATTTAGATCAATTTCTGAATAATCATTTTAAAATGATAAATTATATAAATAAAAGTACTTGTTTTATATATAATAACAATGGTAAGAAATATAAACATTTTGATTTAATTGATGAATTGCTCTTAAGATTTCATTCAGAAATGAAAACTATAATTAAAAGCTTTGAAAAATTAAGTGATAGTTGCATTGAAAATATCGTTAATGCTGTGCCAGATGAATATTTGACAGATAAACACAAACTTTGTATAATTCTTTTTATTGAAGAAAGAAGAAATATATTATTAAGTAAGATAGAAGGTGAATAATTATGGAAAGTTTATTATTAATTTGGAAAGATCCAAAAACAAGAACTAGATATAAAATTGGAAGATTGGAAAAGAATGAAGAAAATTTTATTTTTGAATATGTTGATCCTGAGTTGTCAACTGCTTTAAGAAATAAGTTTACTATTTATCCAGGTTTTCCCGATTTAAATAAAGTTTATGTTGCACCAGATTTGTTTCCTAATATTTCAGGTAGACTTCCTAATAAAACTAGAAATGATTATATTGAAATTTTGAATTTTTATGATTTAGATAAAAGTGCTAGTGATTTTGAAATCTTGAAAAAAACTAGGGGTAGATTAATTACTGATAATTTTGAATTTGTGCCAGCGTTTAATAAAAATAAATTAGAGTTTGAAGTAGCCGGAACAAGATATAGTAAACAATTGGAAAAGTATAAAAAGTTAATAACTGTTAATTTGGATTTAAGTTTAGAATTAACTAATTATAATGGAGAGCCCGCGATTAAAATTATTACGAATGTTGATAATAAAAAAATTGAACTTGGTTATGTTCCTAGATATTATGCTAAGGAAATTGCAGATTTATTAGAAAATGGTGTTAAATATTCAGCTATGATTAAAAATGTTCGTTTTAATCAATACAATCCAGATGAACATATTACTGCAGTAGTTAAGTTATTATTTGATTAAGCGTTGCTATTTAGTGATGCTTTTTTTTGTCATTTTTTGAAAAATCTTTTGCAAAATTTGTGATTTTTCCCTGAAGTCCTGGAAAAAATTTTTGATGGTTAAAAATATTATGTAAAATTATGTAAATGGTGTAATTTAAATTAAATCAAAATGTAAAATAAAGCTTTCTATTTGACGTTTTTTGGTTATCTTCCTTGTTTAATTAATTATTGTCAAATTTATGTAAATTGATATGTTTATTTTGATTAATATGTGTTATAGTAATTAATCAAGGAGGTTTATATGCAAGAGGTATATATTAATTTAGATGATTCAGGTAAGCTTTCGGTACATGAAAGTGTTAGTGTTTATGGAGGTATATTGTTTTTATCAAAAAAAGAAAAGGATAAATTTATTACTCAATATCGAAGTATAATTAAAGATATTAAATGTAAATATTGTTCTAATAAGGATAATTGTAATAAAAATTGTCCAGAGATTAAGAATACTAATATTAAAAATGGTGATAAAAGAAGGATAATGAACTATATAAAGAAATACTTTATTATTGGACTTATTATTAATAATGATAAAGTTTATGTACATATTATAAATGATAAAAAAGCCAAGGGAAGGTTCCTTGACTATGGGTTAAGAAGAATGATTAAAGAAGTAATAAATGAACAAATTAAAAATAATAATATAGATTCGTATAGCCCCCTTAAAGTTATAATAAATATAGATGAACAAAGTACTAAAAGTAATGGGTATTATAACTTACAGGATGGACTTATGGAAGAGTTAAAATATGGTATTAAGAATTTTAATTATGATAATGTATTTACTCCGATTGTTCATGATAAATTAGATTTACATATTAAATATCAAGATTCTAGTAAGAGTTATTTAGTTCAGGCAGCTGATTTAATATCAGGAACTATTAGAAGAATGGTTTTAAATGAAGATGATGTAAATGAGTTTTTAAATTTTAAAATTATTTTGCCATGAAAAAAAGCTACAAAATTGCAGCTTTATTCCAGTTAGTATGGTGTACTTACATTACACTTAATTTAAATAAATCATTATCTAACTATCGACCTGACGAGATTTTATCTCCGGTATTGATATAATACTATAAAAGTATTTAGTTGTCAATTGTATTTTTTGTTAATATAGTTTATAATATTAAAAAGAGAGGGAAGTACATGAAATTAATAGTGAATGGTCATAATGTATATATAATTTTATTAGTTACTTTTTTAACTAGTTTAATATTGGTACCAATTGTTAAAAAAATAGCATTACATGTTGGTGCAATGGATATGCCAAATAAAAGAAAGGTTCATAAAGTTCCGATGCCTAGATTAGGTGGACTTGCCATATATTTTTCGTTTTTACTTGGGTATATCTTATATGGGGAAATTAATACTCAGATGATATCTATTTTAATATCAAGTTTTTTACTTGTTATTGTGGGTATTTTTGATGATATTAAACCTGTTAGAGCAAGATATAAATTAGTGGTTCAAATAATTGCTGCTGCTATTGTAGTTATTTATGGCGATTTAGCTTTTAAAGAAATTTCTTTTTTAGGTTTAAAGTTTTATTTTGCACCATGGTTTAATGACTTTTTAGCTATATTTTTTATAGTAGGTATTACAAATGCAATTAATTTGATTGATGGATTAGATGGACTTGCTAGTGGTATTAGTGCGATATATTTTTTAACAATTGCTATTATTGCTATTATTTTAAATAGATTAGGTGGTTTAGATATTGTTTTATCTTTGATTATGCTTGGAGCAACACTTGGATTTTTAGTTCATAATTTTCCACCAGCAAAGATATTTATGGGGGATACTGGTAGTTTGTTTTTAGGTTTTATGATATCCGTTATTGCTTTACTTGGATATAAAATTACAACATTTACTTCATTAATTGTACCTGTAGTTATTTTAGCAATTCCTATTTTTGATACATTGTTTGCTATTTTAAGAAGATTATTAAAGGGACAAAATATTGGCGAAGCCGATAAAGAACATTTTCATCATCAACTTCTTAAAATGAAGTATAGCCCAACAGCAAGCATTTTAATTATTTATGCAATAGATATATCTTTTGCAACAATATCAATATTTTTTATACTTGGGGATAATCAAATTGCAATTGCTCTATATATCTTGTTGATGATATTACTTATGTTTATTGTTTTAAAAACAGATATATTGTTTGATCATAAAAAGAAAAAAAGAAAATGAGGTAGTAATATGAAAGAAAGAAATAATGTAAAAAATATAATAGAAAATGTAACTGTTTTCTTTCTTTTTTTATTACCTTTGTTTAGTACAGTATTTTTATATAATAAAATATCTACCTTGATACAAATTATATTTGTATTTTTATTACTTTTTGTTACATTAATATTTTATAAAGATTCTAGAAAGAATATTAAATGGATGATTCTTTATTATGTGTTATGTTTAATTTATCTTGGGGTAAGTTTTTATCATCAAGAATCTTTTAAAAGTTTATTACCTAGTAGTTATGGTTTTAATATAGTTAGTGAATTACTTACGATATTAAAGTTAATTACACCGATTACATTTATTTATTCATTATATTATATAAAAATGCCTTTTAAAAAATATATGTTGGTATTAAAAGTATGGTGTATATTATTTGCAGGTTCAATAGTTTTAACTAATATATTTAAAATAAGTTTAGGTTCATATAGTGATACATTTATAACTAAGAATATATTTGAATGGAATAAGTACAATTATTATAAATATACCGCTAGTAAAGGTTATTTTATGTATGCTAATCAAGTATCAGCATTATGTATAATATTTTTGTTAATGTTTATATATGATTACTTATATAATAGTAAAAAAAGTATTATATATGTCTTATTAGTTAGTTTAGCAATGCTTATGTTAGGTACTAGAGTATCTACTTTAGGTGGTTTACTTACTTTAGTATTTGCTATAATATTTTATTTTATTATAAATATTTTTAATAAAATAAGTATAAAGAAAAGAATATATATACTGGTAATACCAGTGCTTGGATGGGTTTTATTATTACAAGTAAGTCCATATTATAATAGAAGCATAGAACTTAATAGAAGTATGGATATTGATATAAATAGACATATGGATGATACATCCATAGTAGATGATAAAGCTATAGTTATGGATGATACATCCATGGATGTAGATAAAACAAAATATGTATATCAAAACTATAATAAAGATTATTTACCAAAAGTTTTTTTTGAAAAGTATTATCCGATTAAATATGATGAAGAGTTTTGGTATAACTTTGTTAAAAATAATAGTATAGATAAAATTAATTATAGATATATAGAAAAGAGTATAATAAGAAGAGTAGTAGAGGTAAATAATAATCCATTAGATAAATATATTGGTATAAGTAATACAAGAATACAAAATATAGTTAATATAGAAAGTGATTTTTATTTACATTATTATGCTTTTGGTATTATTGGAAGTATTATTTTACTTATTATTTATTTGATATTATTTATTTATACATTTAATAATTTTGTAAAAATACAAAATTATTATGCATTTATAATGTTATCATGTGTGGTATTATTTTTATTCTCTGCATTTTTAACCGGTAATATAATTAATTCAATTAATGCAGTATTACCATTTATTTTTGTTGTAAGTGGGGTTATTTATAAAAAGTGATAAATATTTGACTAAATAGAAATAAATTATTTTTGTTTAGTTTTTTTATTTCTTTCTATATATTGACACGTTCAAAAATAAATGATAAAATCAAAATATGAACATGAGAGAGGAGAGATTATATGAAAAAAATTATTGTTCTATTATTGGGGTTATTTCTTTTAACAGGTTGTGGAAGTAAAAAAGATACGGTTATTATTTATAGTTGTATGGAAGAAAATACAACTCAAGCTTTAAATCAAAAGATAAAAGAAGATTTAAAAGATGTTGATGTTGTGATTCAAAACATTTCAACTGGCAATTTGGCTGCTAAAATTAAAACAGAAGGGAAAAATATTGAAGCAGATATTGTACTTGATTTAGAAACATCACATGCAGAAAATTTGAAAGATAATTTTGCAGATATTTCATCATTTGATACAAGCGTGTATGCAGATGGAATAAAAAATTCTGGTAAATATTTATTATGGACTAAATATAGCATTGGTTTAATAGTAGATAATAAGTACTTAAAAGAACATAAATTAGATGTTCCAAAAACATATGAAGATTTATTAAATAAAAAATATAAAGGTTTAATTGCTATGCCAGATCCTAAGACTTCTGGTACAGGTTTTGCGTTTTTCTTGAATACTGTAAATGAAATGGGTGAAGATAATGCTATTGAATACTTTAAAAAGCTACGTAATAATGTTAGAGAATTTACTGCATCTGGATCTGGTCCATCTAATTTGCTTAAACAAGGTGAAATTGCTATTGCAATGGGAATGGTAAGTCAAGGCGTAACTGCAATAAATGAAGGGTATGATTTTAGTATTGTAGAATTAAAGACTGGTATGCCTTATAATACAACATCATTTGCAATTATAAACGGTAAAGAGGATAACGAAAATGTTAAGAAAGTTTATCAATATTTAATTGAAAAAGGTGTTAAATTTAATTCTGAAAATTTCTTCCCTGAAGGAATAACTAAAGATGAAAAGTCTAACTTTGAAAACTATCCAGCTATTAAAAAAGTTGCTAATATGAAAGGTTATGATGATGTGAAAGTAAAAGATGAATTAACTAAAGTGTGGGAAAAAGTAAATGGATAGTTTGAAAATTGAAAATTTAACAAAAAAGTATAATAAAAAAATAGTATTGGATAATGTTAGTTTTGAAGTAATGTCTGGTGAATTTTTGTCTATACTTGGTCCGTCAGGTTGTGGTAAAACTACTCTTTTAAAGATACTTATAGGTATTGAAAAACCTGATAGTGGAAAAATATTTAAAGGTAAAAATGAGATAACAAAATTGGATTCTTCCAAAAGGGAAATGGGAATAGTTTTTCAAAACTATTGCCTTTTTCCAAATATGACTGTCTTACAAAATGTTATGTATGCTTTAAACATTAGGATTAAGAATAAAAAAAAGGCTGAAAAACAAAGTATTGATATGTTAAAATTAGTTAAAATGGAAGAACATATTAATAAGTATCCTCATGAATTATCTGGAGGACAACAACAAAGAGTTGCAATTGCTAGAACTTTGGTACTTAATCCAGATATAATATTATTTGATGAACCTATGTCAGCATTAGATGCTGATAATAGATTAACATTAAGAAAAGAACTTAAGAATATTCAACATAAATTTAAAACAACAATGATTTATATTACTCATGATCAGGAAGAAGCTTTTTCGCTTTCTGATAGGGTTATGGTTATGAAAGAGGGAACTATTGAACAAATTGATACACCAAATACAATATTTAATAAACCTGCTAATGATTATGTAAGAAAATTTGTTACTAATCATTTAATTGAAAAGGTTAGTTCAATAGAAAAATGTACAGGAATTGATTTATAATGAAAAAAATTAGTAAAATTAATCTATTGGTGTTTGTTTTTCTTTTGTGTTTTGTCTTTTATCCTTTGATAGAAATGCTTTTACAAATTGATTGGGCTGATTTTGGTAAAATTATTAGTTCAGTTTCTTTTAAAGAAGCTTTAAGTAATTCATTGTTTGTTACTAGTATATCCACTATTTTTTCAATAGTTCTTGCGTATGTTTTAGCATTTGCAATTAAAAGAACATCAATTAAGTATCGTTCTTTTCTTCAGATACTTATTACAGTTCCAATGTTAATACCATCTATTTCACATGGACTTGGTTTAATTAATCTTTTTGGTAGTAATGGTTTAATTTCTAAAGTTTTTTCTTTTAATATTATTGGTCCAATTGGTATAATTATAGGTTCTGTTTTGTATTCTTTTCCACTTGCATTTTTAATGTTTTGTGATGGATTTAATTATGTTGATAATAACTTGTATAATACAGCAAAAGTACTTGGTTTAAGTAAATGGCAAACGTTTAAAAAAGTAACATTTTGTTATATGAAAAAGCCTATTATATCTGCGATATTTGCGGTATTTACAATGATATTTACAGATTATGGTGTTCCACTTGCTGTTGGAGGAAAATATTTAACTTTACCTGTTTATCTTTATAAAGAAGTTATAGGGTTACTTAATTTTTCAAGTGGTAGTATTATTGGATTATTTTTACTTATTCCTGCTTTTATATCATTTATGTTTGATTATCTTTCTAAAGATTTTTCTAATGGAAATTATGATAAGGAACAAGTTATTGAAGAAAATAAAAAAAGAGATATTATTTTATCAATTTTTGTTTATTTAGTAATTTTTATTATATTTTTAATAATAGGTTCATTTATTTATTTTGCCTTTATTGATAATCCTAGACTTAATCCAAGTTTTTCATTAAAACATTTTGAATATGTGTTTAATAATAATGTATTTAAATATATCGGTAATTCATTAATAATATCATTGTTTACAGCAGTGATTGGTACAGTTATTACTTATTTTACAGCTTATTCTACAGCTAGAATAAATGATAAAGTATCTAAGATTATTCATCTTTTAGCTATTTCATCTTTAGCTATTCCAGGAATTGTTTTAGGTTTATCATATACAATTAGTTTTAGTAAAAGCTTTATATATAATACATATTTTATATTAATTATAGTTAATAT
>SAMEA104315427__coassemble_1609_pt1 | contig 10070 bp, 10 predicted proteins | sample SAMEA104315427__metabat2_high_PE_043 | metagenome-assembled genome bin SAMEA104315427 (sample SAMEA104315427) | gut metagenome | biome: Monkey gut; feature: monkey-associated habitat; material: faeces | place: China | collected 2013
TATTCTATCATACTTAAGTTTTTTTATAAATGTCTACTCTAAAGGGTGCATTTCAATTTGTGATATAGTTTTTTCTTTTATCTAAATACTATTTCTTCTGGTGTTGTTAGTTTATTTTGAGTCATGTTACTAATTGTATTGATACATTTAAAACTTTTAACATTTCAAACATTCGCTGATTTATTATTTTTTGTTCCATACATCCTTCATATTTTATTATAAGATATAATCAATATCTTATAATAAAATACATTATTGATAACTTTACATTTTAAACGTAAAAAAAACAACCTCTGCAAGAGAGATTGTTTTAATTTATATCTTTAATTATTTTAAAATTTCAGATACAACTCCGGCACCAACAGTTCTTCCACCTTCACGGATAGAGAATTTAGTTCCGTTTTCTAGAGCAACTGGAGCGATAAGTTCAACAGTCATGTCAACATTATCACCAGGCATTACCATTTCTACTCCTTCAGGTAATTCAATAACACCTGTTACGTCTGTAGTTCTGAAATAGAATTGTGGACGATAATTTGAGAAGAATGGTGTATGACGTCCTCCTTCTTCTTTAGATAGAACGTATACGCTTGCTTTAAATTTAGTATGAGGTGTAACACTTCCTGGTTTAGCCAAAACTTGTCCACGTTCAACTTCATCACGAGCAACACCACGTAGTAAGCATCCAGCATTGTCACCAGCTTGAGCAAAGTCTAGAGATTTTCTAAACATTTCAATACCAGTTACAACTGTCTTCTTAGTAGGTTTAAGTCCAACGATTTCAACTTCGTCATTTAGTTTAAGTTGTCCACGTTCAACACGTCCAGTAACAACTGTTCCACGTCCTGAGATAGTGAAAACGTCTTCAATACTCATTAAGAATGGTTTATCAGTATCACGAACTGGTGCATCGATATAAGAATCAACAGCAGCCATTAAGTCACGGATACTTTGAGCAGCAGCTTCATCACCTTCAAGGGCTTTTAAAGCACTACCACGGATAATAGGACATTCAGAATCATATCCATATTCTCCTAATAATTCTCTGATTTCCATTTCTACTAAATCAAGTAGTTCTGGATCATCAACTTGGTCACATTTATTCATGTAAACCACGATCTTAGGCACACCAACTTGACGAGATAACAAAATGTGTTCTCTAGTTTGTGGCATAGGACCATCTGCAGCAGATACAACTAGGATAGCACCATCCATTTGTGCAGCACCAGTGATCATGTTTTTAACATAGTCAGCGTGTCCAGGACAGTCAACGTGAGCATAGTGACGTTTGTCAGTTTCGTATTCAACATGCGCAGTGTTGATAGTTATACCTCTTTCTCTTTCTTCTGGAGCTTTGTCAATATCAGCATAATCAACAAATTTTCCAAAGTATTTTGTGATCGCAGCAGTTAATGTTGTTTTACCATGGTCAACGTGTCCAATGGTACCAATATTAACGTGTTCTTTTGAACGATCGAATTTTTCTCTTGCCATATAATATTTCCTCCTTTTTTTATATTACTATTATATTTTATCTAATGCTTGAAGATTTTTCAAGTATTATTCCTTAATTTATGCTGTTTTTCTTAATTATTTCTTCAGCAATGTTCTTTGGAACTTCTTCATAATGGTCTAAAGTCATAGTGAAGTTACCTCTACCTTGAGAATTTGAACGTAAGCTTGTTGCATATCCAAACATTTCAGCAAGTGGAACCATAGCATTGATTGATAATGCATTTCCACGTGATTCATTTCCTAATGGTTTACCACGACGAGATGTTAAATCTCCCATTACGTTACCCATATATTCTTCTGGAACAACTACTTCAACTTTCATAATTGGTTCTAGAAGTACAGGTTTACACTTATTCTTAGCTTCTTTTAAAGCCATAGAAGCAGCGATTTTGAATGCCATTTCAGATGAGTCTACATCATGGTATGATCCATCAAATAATGTAGCCTTAACATCAACCATTGGATAACCAGCAAGGATACCACCAGCCATAGCTTCTTGTAATCCTTTGTCTGTTACAGGTATATATTCACGAGGAACTACACCACCAACGATAGCATCAACGAATTCATATCCTTTTTCAGGATTTGGTTCGAACTTAACCCAAACATGTCCGTATTGTCCACGTCCACCTGATTGTTTAATATATTTACCTTCACATTCAGCAGCTTGAGTAATTGTTTCACGATAAGCAACTTGTGGCTTACCTTTATTACATTCAACATTAAATTCACGACGCATACGGTCAACGATAATGTCTAAGTGTAATTCACCCATTCCAGATAGAACTGTTTGACCAGTTTCAGTATCTGTTTTAACTCTTAGAGTTGGGTCTTCTTCAACTAGTTTTTGAATAGCAATAGCCATTTTATCTTGATCATTTTTACTCTTTGGTTCAATAGCTATATCAATAACTGGAGCTGGGAATTCCATACCCTTCATGATACATGGGTTCTTTTCATCACATAATGTATCTGCAGTTGTAGTATTTTTTAAACCAACTGCTGCAGCGATTTCTCCTGCATATACTTCAGTAATTTCTTTTCTTTGATTAGCATGCATTTGTAAGATACGACCAATTCTTTCTTTTGCATCTTTTGTTGAGTTTAATACATAAGATCCACTTTTTAGAACTCCTGAATAAACTCTGAAGAATGAAAGTCTACCTACATATGGGTCAGTCATAATCTTGAATGCTAATGCTGTAAATGGTTCAGAATCACTTGGATGTCTTAATACATCGTTTCCTTTTGCATCAGTACATTCAATAGCTTCAATATCAGTTGGTGCTGGTAAGTAATCAATAACAGCATCAAGTAAAGCACGTGTTCCTTTATCTCCTAGAGCATCTGCACATAAAACTGGGAAGAATCCTACAGATAATGTAGCTTTTCTAATAGCTGCTTTTAATTCATCAACAGTTATTTCTCCACCATCTAAGTATTTCATCATTAAGTCTTCATCAAAATCAGCAACTGCTTCAATTAATTTAGTTCTATATTCTTCAGTTTTTTGTACCATGTCTGCTGGGATTTCCATTTCAGTTAATTCTTGTTTTTCAGTTCCATCGTATTTGTATGCTTTTTTAGTAACTAAATCAATGTAACCTTCAAAGAATTGTTCAGCACCGATTGGTAACATAATTGGAGCAGCGTTAGCACCTAATCTACTTTTAATAGTATCTAATGAATAGTAGAAGTCAGCACCCATCTTTTCCATTTTGTTAGCACAAATCATTCTTGGTACTTTATATTCATTTGCTTGTCTCCAAACAGTTTCAGTTTGAGGTTCTACACCTGCTTGAGCATCAATTAGAGCTATAGCACCATCTAGAACTCTTAAACTTCTTTGAACTTCGATAGTAAAGTCTACGTGACCTGGGGTATCGATAATGTTTAATCTATATCCTTTCCAGTGACAAGTAGTAGCGGCAGAAGTAATTGTAATACCTCTTTCCTTTTCTTGTTCCATCCAGTCCATTTGAGATTCACCTTCGTGAGTTTCTCCGATTTTGTGTGTAATACCAGTTAAGAATAAAATTCTTTCTGTTGTAGTTGTTTTACCAGCATCGATGTGAGCCATGATACCGATATTTCTTATTTTATCAATTGAAACGTCTCTAGCCATAGTGATTACCATCTATAATGAGCAAATGCTTTATTTGCTTCTGCCATTCTATGAGTATCTTCACGTTTTTTGCAAGCTCCACCAGTACCATTTGAGGCATCTATGATTTCGTTTGCAAGATTAATGGCCATTCCCTTTCCATTTCTTAATTTTGCATAATTAACTAACCATCTTAAAGCTAGTGTTTGAGCTCTTTCATCATTTACTTCCATTGGAACTTGATAATTTGAGCCTCCAACTCTACGAGATTTAACTTCTAGAGCTGGTTTGATATTTTCTAATGCAGCACTGTAAACTTCTAAAGCTGGTTTTCCAGTTTTTTCAGCAACTATATCAAATGCTTCATATAATATCTTTTGAGCTGTACCTTTTTTACCATCTAACATAATTTGATTTACTAATTTAGTAACTACTTTTGAATTATATATAGGATCTGGCAATACATCTCTTTTAACTGCACGTCTTTTACGCATTTAATTTTCCTCCTATTCTATTATTTTTTGTCTTTTTTAGTACCGTATTTACTACGTCCTTGTTTACGATCTTGAACTCCGTGAGTATCAAGTGTACCTCTTACGATGTGATAACGAACACCGATCAAATCCTTAACACGTCCACCTCTTACTAAAACAACACTGTGTTCTTGTAAGTTATGTCCTTCGCCTGGGATATAAGCATCGATTTCTTTACCATTAGAAAGTCTAACACGAGCATATTTTCTTAATGCTGAGTTCGGTTTCTTAGGTGTTCTGGTACCAACTTTAGTACAAACTCCTCTTTTTTGTGGACTCTTTGCATCAGTTTGCTTCTTTTCTAGAGTATTGTATCCAACATTTAATACTGGGCTTTTACTCTTTCTTGTTTTTTTGCTTCGATTCTTCTTTACTAATTGATTTATCGTAGGCATTAATTTCACTCCTTTCATTAACACACTTCCTGGTGTATCGAATATTGCTTTAAACTAGGTTCTACCTAAGCAGAACCCGTTTTTTTCAAAATGCAAATATACTATAACATTAATATGATATGTTTGTCAAGAAAAATAATGAATTTCATCACTATTTTTGCTTTTTTATTTTATAACTTTGGACCTTCACCAGGTAAGTCCCATTCTATTTCATCATCAAAATCAAAATTTTCCATCTTTAATGTATTAATTGTATTTTCTGTTATGCTTTCTTTTTGATTTTTACTACTTCCAAATTCCATTATTGCATTTAATCTTTCCAATTTACCTTTAGTTTTTTCTAAAGCTTCTCTGTATTGTTTTTCTAAAGTTTCTATCGAATCTCTTGATAAAGTTTTTTCAAACTTATCATTCATTTTAAATTCATGAACATTAACATCGTAATACCCAACAATGAATTTTGGATTGACATAATAAATTATTTTATTACCTTCTTGTTTTCTTATCATAAATGCACCATATCGTTCACCATCTAAGTCTGATGTATCACCTAAAACATTGATGTATTTAATAGGTATTCTTATTATAATTATATTTTTAGATTCACAGTGTTCCCAGCTATTTAATTTTGTTTCTAGTTTTTCAATATTACTTGTATCTAATCCAACACTTGTGTAATAAAGAGAGTTATCTTTAGTCCTAAGCCCATTTTCAAAAATTGATTTTACTATTTTTTCTTTATCGCCACTTCTTCCAGTCCCGTGACCTAGACAAAAATATCCATCTTCATTTAAAATATTACTTATATCTTTCAATTTATATAAAGCCTTCATATTATTTTTCCATTTCTCTATTCAAACTCATTGGACTACTTATTTGCCCCTTTGTATCCATAATCCATATATAATATTTTTATTCATAAATAGAAATTGATGCTTTATTATTTTCAATATTTTTCCAGCAGATTGAATTTTCTAAAGGTGTACTTTTTGTTGATTTAACACAATATTTTAAGGCATCTCCCGAAGTTGTAATATCTAACCTACTATTCTTTATTTCTAAGGATTCTATTTTGGCACTCATTTCTTCATTTACTTTTACATAGTATGAGTTACTTTCTGAATTTTTAGGCATTAAATTATAAATTAAAACTGATGTAAAGATGGTAACTACTAAAATACCAGCAGTTATTATAAATGTTAATTCGTTATTATCTTTCATTTTTCCTCCTTATAATCTTTAAATAACTTTGTATATATTGGTTTTACAAGTTCTCCAATAATAAATGAAATAATACATATTCCTAATGACATACATACCATTTTTATGTTTAAGCTATCAACTATAAAATATTTAGATAATGGCGTTAAAAATATTAAAAGTTGTACAATAAGTAATGAGAGAACTCCGATTGTTAATCTTTTGTTTGAAAATATATTTTTATTGAGAACTGATTTCTTTAAGTTTCGACATGAAAAGGCAAAAAGCAATTCATTTAATACTAGATATATAAACATTAGTGAACCAGCTGTATTTACATCATATGATTTAGCACAATAAATAAATAAAATTATCATTATTATGGATTTAAAAATTGCACTTATTACTATTTTTGCAGTTAAAAATGGAGTAAAAAAAGTCGTACTTGATTTATTAGCTGGAGTATTATCCATAACATCACTATCTGGTTTTTCAAATGCTAGCATAATTGCTGGAATTGAATCTGTTACTAAATTAATCCATAATAATTGAAGAGTTGTAAACATTTCCATATTTAATATCATAGATATAAATACTAGTATTACTTCCACTATATTACCTGCCAGTAAATATAAAATAACTTTTTTTATGTTTGTGGTTATTCTTCTTCCTTCTTCTACACCATCAACTATGGTTGAAAAACTATCATCAATTAGAATACAATCTGCTACTTTTTTTACAACTTCTGTCCCTGTAATGCCCATACCAATTCCTATATCTGCTTTTTGAATAGCCGGAGCATCATTTACTCCATCTCCAGTCATAGCAACAACATATCCATTACCTTGAAGAGCTTCAACAATTCTAAGTTTTGTATTCGGGCTTATCCTCGCATAGACTTGATAATAATTTACAGCTTCTAAAAGTTCACTATCAGTCATTTTATCAACTATTTTCCCTTCTATAGCTTTATTTTCAGCATCTATAATATTTACTGCTTTTGCGATGGCAATTGCAGTATTGATACTATCACCCGTTATCATGATTGGTTTTAATCCTGCTTTGTGGCATGTTGAAATTGCATTTGGAACACTTTCACGTGGCGGGTCCATCATTCCTATTAAACCTATGAATATCATATCTGTTTCAGGGTTTTCTACGTCGCTATATTTATACGAAAACGCTAGTAGTCTTAGAGATTTTGCTGACTCTTCTTTTTCTATTGTAAATAATTTAGTTTTATATTCTATAGTCATCGGATAAATCTCATTATTTACTTGATAGTATTTGCAATTTTTAATGATTGATTCTAAACTTCCTTTAGTAAATGAAAATATTTTACCATCAATGTTATTTTCAACAGACATCATTTTTCTATCTGAGTCAAATGGATTTTCTTTTATTCTTTTAATACCAGTTAATAAATTATTAGTTTTTTCTAAGTATTTATAAATAGCTATTTCAGTTTCATCGCCCATATATTTATCTTGAGATTTAGTTACGTTATGACATAGATTTGCAGCATATTTTAATATATTCATATTATCAATACTATCTGTTTCTTTATATTTTCGATCATTTACATAAACCATTTTTACTAGCATTTTATTTTGAGTTATAGTTCCTGTTTTGTCTGAACATATTACATCTGTTGAACCAAGTGTTTCTACGGAAGCCATTTTTCTGATGATAACATTTCTTTTTGCCATACTAGACATACCTAAAGAAAGTATTATAGTTATAATTGAAGACATGCCTTCTGGAATAGCTGCAACTGCTAATGAAATAGATAACATTAATATATCCAAAAAATCGTTTTTTAAAATTAAACCTATCATCATCATTAAGATAATTATAGCAAGTATTATATATGTTAAAACTTTGCTAATTTTATTTATTTTCTTTTGCAGTGGAGTTATCTCACTTTTTTTATTCATTAAACTGTGAGCTATCTTACCAAGTTCTGTATTCATTCCAGTTTTACAAACAAGTACAAAAGCATGTCCGTTTGCAACATTACATCCGGCATACACCATGTTTGTTCTTTCATAAAGTTCTCTTTCGCCATTTATTATATCACTATTTTTCTTAATACTTTTTGATTCACCGGTAAGGGTAGATTCATTTACAAGTAGATTTTCACAGGATATTATTCTAGCATCCGCTGATATGTAATCACCAGCTTCAAGTTCTATGACATCACCCACAACTACATTTCTTACATCTATTAATTTTTTTTCATTATTTCTTATAACATAATTATTTGTAATAAACATTTTGTTAAGTTCTGATATGGCAACATCAGCCTTTTTTTCTTGAATAAAACTAAGAATTGCATTTATTAAAACTATAACTATTATAATGATGGAATCAAAATATGACTCATGTCTTATGTAAGATAATCCTGCTGAAAAAATGGATGCAAATATTAAAAGTATTATCATAAAGTCATTAAACTGACCTAAAAATAATGCTATATTTGATTTTTTCTTTTCCTTATCTAACTTATTTTCTCCGTTTGTTTCTAATCTCTTTATCGCTTCTTCATTTGTTAGACCATTTCGAGATGAGTCTAATTCTTCATATAATTCTTCTATACTTTTATTATAAATTTCTTTCATTTGTTACTCCTTTTCAATCTTTTAAACTATAAATGATGCAATAAATAATGAAGTAATTAAAATTAAACTTATTATTAAAATAATTGTGGCTATGTTTATTAATATATAATAATAATTCTTATGAAGTTTTGTTCCACAATTTCTGCAATAAGCATCTCCATCTTTATTTATTTTTTTGCAATTTAAACACTTTTTCATTTCTACCTCAACTTTGCTCTTATTATGTTAATTATTTCTGTGCTTGCTTTTGAACAATTTTCGCCATGTAAAAAATAGTCATGAATAGCTTCTGCGATTGTTTCATCCGCTATTAAATTTCCATTTTTATCTTTAATAGTGGCATAATTAGATATAAGTTTTGAAAAATCATCAATTCTTAAACTCGTATTGTTTTTAATATTATAATTATTTAATGCCGTAGTAACTATTATTTTTGAATGTTCTCCACTATCAAATTCTTGTATCAGTTTAGTTATTATCTCTTCATTATTTTTTGTAATAAAACTAATGTTATCTACATTATTTTCATGTAAAAATGATTTCAATGATATATAATGTCCAAGTTCATGGGCAATTGTGGATTCCCACGTAGCATCTTTAACATACCAATTTGTACCTAGTACATCTTCCATTTTTTTGGATAGAATATCATTATTTAAAAAATAATAACTATTTAATAAGATTTGTGTTTTATTAACTTTATTATAATCTTCAATCTTTTCTTTTGAATTAATAAATTGAAACATTGGTTGGAAATATGCTATATATTCTTCTTTTGTTGGTGCATTTGTTATTGTGATATTTGTTAAAACACCTGAAATATTTGGAAATAATTTGTACATTTTTTGTATTACTTTAGTTATTTTTAAGCTTTCGTCATAACTCATGTCGCAAAAATTTACTTTGGCAATATTATAGTTTTCTTCTAAATTGTATTCTAACCTTTTAACATCAATGTTATTTGAGCATAAATAATCTTGGTTTTCAAAATCTTTTTTAATATAATTTATTGCTTCGTCATAATTCGAAACATTTATGTTATTATATGAGTTATTTGTTCTTAATATGGTTGAATCATATCCATTAATATGAGAATTAATTTCCTTTTTAATATAAGCTAGTGGTCTTATAAGGTTCGTACCCCTAATCAAAATTATACATGAAAAAAAGATAATGCAAATGCTTGATAATGATATTAATAATTTTAAATGATTATTTCTTTTTATAATTTGTCCATTATAAATATCTGCAATTATTTTTTGATTATTTATATATTTATAACCTCGTGCAGTCATGCTTCCACAAGAATAACAAAAATTATCATCTTTTTCAATTAAGCAACCACATTCTAAACATTTATATTCTAATATATTATTCATGAAAATCATCTCTATCTATATTAATATTGTATCAAACTTTTTTTAAAATGTCATTATAAAATAAATCACAGTTTTTACTGTGAATTTTAAAATTGGCTATATAATTTATAAATCATATATGCTGCAAAGAGTAATGCTAATAAAAGTACTCCACTTAAAACAAGCATTTCTGCTAAACCCCAGCCTTTATTATCTTTTAGTTTGCTTTTTAACATATTCATCACCTGTATGTGTATTATATAAAAAATGATAACAATTGTCAACAAAGAAAAAAGGGGCTGAGTAGAAATAAATAATTTCTATTCAGTCTTTTTAATTGATTA
>SAMEA104315427__coassemble_1875_pt1 | contig 8704 bp, 7 predicted proteins | sample SAMEA104315427__metabat2_high_PE_043 | metagenome-assembled genome bin SAMEA104315427 (sample SAMEA104315427) | gut metagenome | biome: Monkey gut; feature: monkey-associated habitat; material: faeces | place: China | collected 2013
AGCCCCATATACATCCAATTGACACTTGTGGCTGCTCTATAATCTTTTGATGCATCATCATTCCAACCTACTAATGTCCACTTATCTTGTGGTGCTGCATACATATAGTCACTTACATACGTTAAGCCTATTTTTGCACTATATTCTGTAGCATTATCTGTACTATTTGTTGTTACTGGATTCACTATTTCATTTTGATATGCTGTTTTGGCTGGTTGTTCTCCTATATTTGCCCATGTATTTCCACCAACTTTCCATGTTGTCATATCAATTTTATTTGCCCAGTCAGCTCCTATATTTGTTATGAAATTTGTATTTAAATTTGTTTTATTTAAATTTGATAAACTCCATGTATTTTGATAAGCCTTATTCCAATTATATGCTGCTATATTAGCTAAATTATTTCCTTTATAATTTGAATTGTCCCAATTATTTGCAGTATACATCTTGCTGTAATCTCCATCTGCACCTAATAACGCTGTAGTTGCATAATCTGATTTAATTAGTTTTACTTTATCTCCAAATACTCCGATTATTCTATATAGATTATCTGTTGGGCATGGTGTTACGTTTGATCCAAAACATACATAGTTATTTACTGCTTCACTTGCTCCAGCATATCTGTATGAATTATCCCCTGCCCCATTTGTTAAGTTTGCATCATGATAATAGATATTTGAAGCAGTATTTAATCCATTATAATAATTAACAATACAATTACCTAAGTTATCTCCATTATTACAGAAATCTGCTATAGTTGTTGGTATTTTATCTTTTTGAAGTACTACATCCATTTCTAATGAAGCATTTTCATTATTAGCTTGATCTGTGCCTAAATTAACAAATGTTAATGTAAATGTCCATGTATGAATTACTTCTGATTTATTTTTAGAGGTTGCTATAACATGGTCTGTTACTATGTTAAATGCTCCATTTACTCCAGTTATATCGAAACCTTTTAAGTTATCATTTACTGTTACAAATGTTAGGTTATCTGCACTTGATTCAACTATCTTACCATTTTCATCTTTTACAGTTAATATAACCTCTGGCTTTTTATCAGTTGTTGTATAACTATAAGTATTATTTTTTATTATAATACCTGCAAAGTATTTACTTGATGCACTATTTGTTTTACTTGATGCCATAAGTTTTACTTTTGGATTTGTTGTAGCAGTTAAGTTTCCTCCATTTGTTTTAAAGTTATCTGTATTTGCACTTAAAGATAAAGTATTTCCTTTTGTAAATATTATTGTGTCCCCACTTGCTGTTACTTCACCACTACCTTCAACATCATCTGATACTGTTGGTGCTAAATAAGAATAAGAAAACTTACCTATTAAAAGTGCTATAACTATTAAAATTAATATAAAAATAATTGTTAAAGTAATGGTTCTTGCACTAATTTTTTTAATATTTTTACTCATAAATACAACCTCATTTTTTAATATGTCTATCATACTTTATATTTCAAATTATACAACAAATAACTTTTGTTAGTCAATAGCTCACATAATATTTGAAAAATTTTTATTACAATATATATGGAAGTGAAAATATGAAGATTATAGATTATGATACACAGATATATAATACTATTAGAAAAAATATTAAAAGATGTAGATTAGAAAAAGGTATAACATCTGCAGAACTTGCAGAGATGGTTGATTTATCACACGACTTTATAAGACAAGTAGAAAGTGATAAAGTCGCTAATAGTTTTTCTGTAGAAACTTTATATAGAATATCTAAAGCATTAGATGTACCTATTGATGAACTAGTTAAAAAAGAGACACAAGAGAAAATAGTCAACTAAGACTATTTTTCTTTATCTTCCACCAATAGTTTTTTCATTATCTTCTTCCATTATTATATTTCTTTTACTTTTTCTTTTTATCTTTCTAATAGCTGGTGATAATTTCCATACATTTATTAATTTTGGTGCATATAAAACTTCTAAAGTATTCCAATCTAATTTTCTTTCATTTGATGATACTAGAAAGTCATTACCTATTCTTTTAAGTTTTGGAAGGTAAGCTTCCGTTAGTAGATGGCTTTCAAATAGAAAGTAATCTCCAGCTTCAATTAAATTTGGAAGATATAATTTTTCCATATATGAATTATACATTAAGAATCTATTACCAACTTTTTGTAAATCCGGAGCATAAATATTTTCTGGATACCATGAATTTGCTAAAAAGTTATTACCTATTGTTTCAACATCTTTTAGATAAACAACCCTTAGTAAGCATATATCACTATTATTTAAGAAATTATCACCTATATGTTTAATATTTTTCGTTGCTATAGATGTAATTCTACTATTTTTGTTGATAACTAATTCCATATATTCATTATTAATACCATAAATCATTATTTTCTTAAAATTATTTTCTAATCTTTTTACTTCAATCTTTGATATTGTTGGTATTAAATCTTGAATACATTCAGATTCTTGTGCTAACTTATCATAAAAAATTATCTTCTTTTCTTGCATATCAATAATAAAGTTTTCTACGATTAAGTATCTACTTGTATCAAATTTTTTAACTTGATAGTTATCTATGATTACATTATTATGACAATAATAAATATTATTATTCTCTCTATTATATCTATAGAATTTACCATCATTTGCATGAACATAATTAATAAGTTCAAAGAATCTATTACTAGTAAATACTTGTTTTAATCCTTTGTATTTTTGAAATGAATAAGTTAATCCGGGTATTATATTATCTAAATTATTAGAAAATGTTGCATCAGGATTATCCACTACCATGTTATATCTATTTTTTATTGATAAAGTATTAGTACCATCTTTAGCAAATTGAATACTTATAACAGATGTTCCATATTCATCTTGTCTTTTTGGATATTTAAAGTTTTCTCTTTTAATGGAATCAACATTCTTTTTAACTGCAAAAAATACACGACATTTATCTAATCTATTACCTTTGAATGTACATAAGGTTTCAGATTCTTCATAATACTTTTTATATTTTTGAATATCACTTTCCGTTAAACATTCTTCTAGAATATAACCTGCTTCATCCATTAATTCTTCCGGAGTTTTATCAGACTCAGTTAACTCTTCTTTTTCACCAAATGCAATACTATTAATAAAGTTTTTAAATAAAACAATATCTGGTACTTCTCTATCTATTAAATCAAATAGATACATTTTGTCATCTTCTTGTTCAATTTTGTAAATATCATCTAATAAATAATGATTTTCATCAAAGTTATCCATTAATATTTTAGGAAGTAACCCTGGTATTTCTAATATATTTGCAAAATTTTCACGACAGAAGTGTGCCATTTTTTCACCATATTTTTTCTTTATTAGAATTAAATCTTCATTCATAATTAACCTCGTTATCTTTTAAAGGCATCTGATATATTATCAGGAACTATTAGTTTTGGTGTATTAAATCTTTCTAATATATGATTCCATCTCATCGGATTTTTACCTATGTAAATTAGATTAGGTAAGTCTACTTCTTTTAAAGAGCTATTTTGCATTAAGAATGAATCACCGGCTTTTTCTAAATTCGGTAAATCTAATTTAGAAAGAATTTGGTTTTCTAGTAAGAATTGATCTCCGACATCTACTAGAGATGGTAAAGATAATACTTCTAGTGATTTATTAGATTGTAAGAAGTAACTGTCTACTTGCATAAGCAAGGGAGCTTTTAAACTTCTTAAGTATAAATTTTCTGACATGAAGTGTTTTCCAATAGATGTAGTATCTGTTAGATTTAATTTTTCTACAAATAAACTATTTCTTAAGAAGTTATTACCTATTGTTTTAATATTTTTAGTAGTTAAACCTATTATTTTATTATCTTTATCTAGAGTAAGTTCTAATAATTCATTATTAGAACTTGTAATATAAATAGATTTAGTTTCGTTATTATTGATAACTTCTATTTTTATTATTTCTTTGAATATATTTTGGAAATCTTCTTTATATTCTAGATTCTTATCATAAAGAATTATTTTTTTATCTTTAAAATCTATGATGAAATGATCAAGAACTAAATATCTACTTTTATCAAATCTTTTTACTTCAAAGTTATCAATAATAATATTATCTGGACAATAACAAATATTATTCATTTCACTATTATATTTATAGAATCTTCCATCATTTGCTTTAACATAATTTGGAAGTTCAAAATCACCATTATTACGATATTTTTGAATTATACCTAAATGACGTTCAAAAGATGTAGTTAAACCAGATATTATGTTATCTAAGTTATTTGAAAATGTTGCATCCGGATTATTAACACGGTGGTTATATCTATTTTTTATTGATAAAGTATTAGTGCCATCTTTCTCAAATTGAATACTTATAACAGATGTTCCATAGGCATCTTCTCTTTTAGGGTATGGAAAATTTTCTCTTTTTATTAAATCAACATCTTTTTTAACCGCAAAAAATACACGACATCTTTCTAGTCTATTTCCTTTGAATGTACAAAGTTCTTCATTTTCAGCATAATACTTTTTATATTCATCAATTTCTTCTTCCGTAGTACATTCCTTTAATGTATAACCTGCCATAGACATTAATTCTTCCGGAGTTTTATCAATCATTATCTCTAAGTTATTTTCAACATTTACTAAATTATAGATATAGTTTTTAAACATTACTTCAGCAGAATTTTTTTCTAAATCATCAAAAAGATGATGATACTCATTAAAATTTCTTTCAATAAGTGTTGGAAGTAGTCCCTTTTTTTCAAGAAGTATTGGAAATTGCTCTCTGCAATAATGAGCCATCTTTTCGCCATACTTCTTTTTTATTTCTTTTAAATCTTCTTCCATATTAACCATATATCCTTTTTAAATATGTTTTGTTACCATTTTTATTAAATGTTACTACTTCACTATAATTTGTTTTGTTGATATCTCTGCCATATTTAGAATTAATATTACCGAATGTTAAAACTCTAGTATCTATCATATCCATATTTATTGTTAAGATATCACCCGTATCTATTTGATATTCTTCATCTTCGATATAAATTGTTAAATCATACTTATTACTTTCTTTATCCATTAAGATATATCTATTATTATCTTTATTTATTACTAATAATTCTTTCATTATTTACTCCTTTCTGTTTGGGTTATTTTAACAAATCTATTACTATCTAACATGTACTTACCTGTGTATTTTATATTAGGTAAGGATAACTTTCTTAAGTTTTTATTATCACGTAAGAAGTTATCTTTGATTATCTCTAGGGAAGGAACATTGATAAAATCTAGTACTTCATTTGTTTTTAAGAAGTTATTACCTACCTCTTTTAAAGATGGTAAATTTAAATCTTTTAATAAACCATTTAAAGCTAGAAAGTCATCTTGAATTACTTCAAGAGTTGGTGCATATATGTTATGTAGCATATAATTACTACGTAAGAAGTTATTACCTATGGTAATAGTATTTGGTAAGCTACAACTTTCTATAAAAGCACTTGTTTTTAGAAAATTATCTGGTATATTAAAACAATTTATTAATTTAATATTTTTTATGTTATTAAATTTGTCTATGGATATAACCATCTCTTTATTGTCTTTATTTATAATCGTAATTATTTTGGTATCATTATTTGATAATATAGATATCTTTTCTATATTATCAAATAAGTTATGTATTGATTCTTGTAAAGTATTATCATAGATAATTATTTTTTTTAAAGATAAATCTATGATTAAATGATCAATAAGTAGATATCTACTTTTGTCATATTTTAAAACATTAAAATTATCTATGATAATATTATCTGGGCAATAATAGATATTATTTATTTCTCTATTGTATTTATAAAATTTACCATCATTAGCCTTAACATAACCAGGTATTTCAAAGTTTGTTTCATTAATTATGTTTTGTTTGATATCTTTGTGTTTTTCAAATGATTTAGTTAATCCAGGGATTATGTTATCTAAGTTATTTGAAAGAGTTGCATCAGGATTATTAACACGATGGTTATATCTATTTTTTATTGATAAAGTATTAGTGCCATCACTAGTAAATTGAATACTCATTACACTAGTTCCATATAAATCATCACGTTTTGGTTTTGGAAAGTTTATTCTTTTGATAGAATCAACATCCTTTTTAACTGCGAAGAATACACGACATTTATCTAATCTATTACCTTTGAAAGTACATAATTCTTCATTCGGTGCATAATACTTTTTATATTCTTGAATATCTGATTCAGTTAAGCATTCTTTTAATATATACCCTGCTTTATCTAATAATTCTTCAGGTGTTAAATCACTATTTAGGTTTAAGCATCTGGATGAATCCAGTGAAGAATATATGAAACGTTTAAAATCAAGTAATTTATTATTCATAAGTAAATCATGATAAAGATTATGACTTTCATGGAAAGAGTCTTCGAATATTTTGGGAAGTAATCCAGATTGTTCAAGAATAACTGGAAAGTTATCTCTGGCAAAGTGAGACATTTCTTCACCGTATTTCTTTTTAATTATTTTTAAATCATCATTCATGTTTGATACCTAGTTTTTTACCTTGGATGTAATATGAAAAATGAAGTTGTAATCTATATGGAATAATTCTAAGTAAGAATATACCTAGTTTTATTCTAAGGGTTGGTATTATTATCATTTTCTTTTTAAATAATTTATCAATTCCATATTTTGCGACATAGTCTGGGGATGCTTCTTTAATAGAAAATTCTCCGTGAGCAACTTTATTAAAGTTAGTGTTTACTGGTCCAGGACATAGAGCTGATACTACGACATTACTATGTTCTTTTTTTAATTCTTCATTAATAGCCATAGTTAGTTTTAAAACATAATTTTTAGTGGCATAATATGTACTTAATCTTGGTCCAGCCATGAAACCTGCACTTGATGCAACATTTAAAATGTAACCAGAATCTTTTTTTATGAAGTCCCTCAAAAACAATTTAGTTAATATGTGATATGCTTTGATATTTAAATCAATCATTTCAAGTTCACGAAATAAATCAGTTTCTTGGAATAATCCGAATAAACCAAAACCTGCATTATTTATTAAAATATCAATATCTTTATCTTTACATAAGTCATATAATTTAAATAAATTATCTTGAACTTGTAAATCCATATTAATTATTTCTGTATTTACTGATACTTCAGATTTTATTTTTTCTAATTCATCTTTAGAACGAGCAACAAGTATTAAATCAATATTTTTACTAGCTAAGTAGTAACACATAGATTTACCTATTCCACTGGATGCTCCGGTGATAAGTGCTTTCATGTTTTTCCTTTCTATTATTTATCTAATAACCAATCAATTATATTTTTATGTATTATTCCACCTTGAGATAAATTGACTGTATCTGTTGTAATTACATATTTTGGATAATTATCTGTAATGTTTTTATAAGCTCCGAATTCTCTTTCAATTACTTTTTCATCTGTTAAAAGATATGCAACTTGGAAATATATTTTTTCATCAAATCTGGTAGCTATAAAATCTATTTCGCCATTATCAAATGTCCCAACATTTACATTAAACCCACGTGATAATAGTTCATTATAAACTATATTTTCTAAGTATGCTCCGAGTTGTTTTTTTCTTTCTTGATTAACAATTTGACCTAGCCCTAAGTCTGTTAAATAATATTTATATTTTCCATTTAAAATTCTTTTGCCACGAACATCATATCTTTCACATTTACTTACTAAGAATGCTTTACACATGTATTCTAGATAATTATATATTGTGTTTTTAGAAATATCTTCTTTTTCTTTTACTAATACATTATATAGATTATCTGCAGAGAATGTTTGAGATGGTGTTGTAACGATATATGTTAGGATTTTATTAAATAATTCTAAGTCTTTAATTTTGAATCTTGCCACGATATCTTTAACTACGATAGAATTGTATACATCTGATAGATAAGTTCTTACTTCTTCTTCACTATTCATTGCAAATCTTTGAGGAATTCCACCCCAGATAAGGTAGTCATCAAAAACTTCTTTTAATTCATATTTGTTTTTATCTAATAGATTTTTATATTCACAAATTTCTTTGAAAGTTAATGGATATAGATTAAAGCTTACGTATCTACCTGATATGTGGGTGGCAAGTTCTCCGGATAATAAATCACTATTTGAACCAGTTATAAACATTGATACATTTTCATGATGTTTTGCTTTAAATGAGTTTATTGCTTTTTCCCAATCTTCGACATTTTGTATTTCATCAAAGAATAAGTAATATTTTTTACCATCATTGATCCTATCTTCGATATATTTATTTAAAATGCGAGCATTTTCAATATCTGAATAATCCATGAATTCAAAATTCATATTGATTATTTGATCATCTTTGATACCGTTTTCTTTTAGTTCATCAATAATTTGATTTAATATAGTTGATTTACCACATCTTCTTATACCTGTGATTACTTTGATTAAATCTTGGTCATAAAAAGGTCTTATTTTTTTTAAATACATTTCACGTTTGATCATATTATCATCTCCATAACACTATTATATATCAATAAATGCAAAAAGTCAACTTTGTTTTATTTGAAATACAAAATTGACTTTTCTTTCAATTTTGTATTCCTTGGAGTACAAAATTGCTATTTATCTTCCATTACCCGAGTTTGACAGTTTTGAATTTAAAATTTTTACTAAGTACCGAAAAACTTAG
>SAMEA104315427__coassemble_2043_pt1 | contig 8026 bp, 7 predicted proteins | sample SAMEA104315427__metabat2_high_PE_043 | metagenome-assembled genome bin SAMEA104315427 (sample SAMEA104315427) | gut metagenome | biome: Monkey gut; feature: monkey-associated habitat; material: faeces | place: China | collected 2013
CCCAATTATTTGCAGTATACATCTTGCTGTAATCTCCATCTGCACCTAATAATGCTGTCGTTGCATAATCTGATTTAATTAGTTTTACTTTATCACCAAATACTCCGATTATTCTATATAGATTATCTGTTGGGCATGGTGTTACATTTGATCCAAAACATACATAGTTATTTACTGCTTCACTTGCACCTGCATATCTATATGAATTATCCCCTGCCCCATTTGATAGGTTTGCATCATGATAATAAATACCACTTTCTCCTTGGGTTCCAGTATATTGTGATACAACATATTCTGCTAAAGACATAGGTTTAAATACATCAAAATAAACATAACACTTATCTGATTTATTAACATTCATTAGTACCATTTTATTTTCATTATCCCAGGATAGTTTACTGCCTTTTTCACATTTAGATAAATTTTCATTAAACACATAACCTTCTGTTGGCCATTCACTTCTTGTAGTCATTTCATAATTACCTGAACCAGCTTCTGTTTCAAACATCATTGCTATACCACTTGATAAAGGATTTATTTTATTATCTTCATAAACCATATTATCCTTTTTAAAACCTTTAAATAAAGAAAAACTAAAACTACCCACTAATAATATACCTAATACCACAAATAATTTAATATGCTTCTTCATATATAACCATCCTTTGCATATATTTTATTCTTAAATATATTTTACTTCAAAAAATGTAATATGTAAATATAAAATTATATTAAAAGAAAAGTCAGTGTTAATTGTCTAACTTATTCTTTAATATTTCTTTTGTAATCGTAGGATTAGCTTTACCTCTTGTTTCTTTCATAACTTGACCAACAAAGTAATCAAAAAGATTGGTTTTACCATTTTTATAAGCTTCAACTTGACTACTATTAGCATCAATTATTTTATTAATTATACTATCTAACTCATCTTTATCACTAACTTGACTATTTTCTTTATTAATAAAATTCTTAGGTTCTTTATGTTCTTCCAAAGCTTTATTAAATATTTCTTTAGCTTGTTTAGATGAAATAACACCACTATCTAACTCACTAATTATTTGATTTAATAAAACTGGTTTTAAATAAAATTCATCTAAACTAATTAATTCTTTATTTAAATAAGCAATAATATTTACACATAACCAATTTGCTGCCACCTTTTTATCCATACCTAAATTAATACATTCTTCAAAATAATCAGCATATTCTTTATTTTTAATAATAATATTTGCATCATATAATGATAAACCATATTCATTTACATATTTTAATTTTCTATCCCTAGGTAGCATAGTTATACTTTTTTTAATCTCTTCTAACCATTCTTGGCTTATCTTATACTTAGGTAAATTTGGTTCTACAAAATATTTATAATCTATTGCATCAGCTTTACTACGCATTCTAATCGTTGTGCCACTTTCTTCATCAAACCTTCTGGTTTCTTGTTCAACTTCATCGTATCTGCCTTCATCTTTCAACTTAGATTGTCTTTCTATCTCATAATTAATTGTTTCGTAAACATTACCAAATGAATTAACATTTTTAACTTCAACTTTTGTACCTAATTCATTACTATCTTTATCCATAATGGATACATTAACATCACATCTAATTTGACCTTTTTTAGTATCGGCATCAGACACATCTAAGTATTGATATATTCTTCGCATTTCTTCTAAGAAAGCAACAGCTTCTTCAGCACTTTCTAAACAAGGTTCAGTTACAAGTTCAAGCAAAGGAACTCCTGCTCTATTATAATTAATTAATGATGCATCTGAAAAGTGTTCCATACTTGCAGAATCTTCTTCCAAATGAATATCATGTATATAAACTTTTTTTTCTTTGTCTAAAACATCAATAGTAACACAACCATTAACACCCACTGGACTATGCATCTGAGTAATTTGATAACCCTTTGGTAAATCCGGATAATAATAATTCTTACGATCAAAATACATATATTCAGGTGTTTTACATCCAATAGCTTGAGCCATAAGTAAAGCCTTACGAACACATTCTTTATTTACTGTGGGAAGAATTCCTGGAAAAGCCATATCTACTTCATTAACATGAATATTAGGAATTTCACTATAACTATTCTTAGAACTAGAAAATACTTTAGCATTACTCTTCATCTCACAATGCATTTCTAAACCAATTACTGCTTTATATTTACTATTCATTATAATCCCTCGCTATTACATTTTTATAATCTAACTTTTCTTCAATTGCATATGCTATATTTAATACTTCTTGATCTTTATAACAATCACCAGTTATATTAAGACCCACTGGCAAATTGTTTATAAATCCACTTGGTATTGTAATTGATGGAAAACCTCCAAAATTAGCAATTTGTAAGTGATTTTCTAATACATTTACATCGTTATCAGTAATAGTATTATTAACTTCACTAATTAATGGAGCAACTCCACTACCTACAGGCATTATACATCCATCATATTCTTTAAATAAACTTTTAAATTTATCAACAATTAATCTTCTTACTCTACATGCATTTAAATAATATCTTTCTTGATTTTCTTTTTGTAATACATATGACCCAATAACAAATCTTCTTTTAATAAGGGGAGAAAATCCTTTAGTTCTATAATCTTTCATCATATCTACTACATTTACACCATTTCCTCTAGGTCCAAATATTAATCCAGTTAAGTTAGACATATTGCTTGTTGCCTCAGCACAAGAAATACACACATAAACACTAGGTATTGCATCAAGTAATGTTTTATCAATACTAACACCTTCAACTTTCATACCCATATTCTTACATACAAGAATAAGTTTATGAAACACTTCTAAATGTTTCTTTAATTCATCACTAGGATTACTATAATTATTTATATCAACTAACTCACTAATATAAAATAACTTCTTACCATCAACTTTATTATTTAAATTTTCATATAATTTAATGTCACTTGAATCCCAAGTAGTCTGATCTTTATCATCTATTCCTTTCATAGCATCAACTACTATTGCAGCATCCCTAACATTTCTAGTAAATACACCACATGTATCCAAGCTAGATGCAAATGCAAATAAACCATATCTTGAAATCATTCCGTATGTAGGCTTATATCCAACAACACCACAATAAGCAGCAGGCTTACGAATAGAATCTCCTGTATCACTACCAAATGCAAATGGATAAATTCCAGCTGCAACACTACACGCTGATCCAGCTGATGAACCACCACAAATTCTTTTCTTATCCCAAGGATTTTTAATAACACCGGTATGTGCAGTTGTACCAGTACCACCCATACCAAATTCATCTAATGCAGTTTTAGCAATCATTACAGCACCACATTTTTTTAAATTTTCTACTGCAGTAGCATCAAAAAATGGTACGTAATCTTTCAAAGTATTACTTGAACCAGTTGATAAAACACCTTTCGTAGAATAATTATCTTTAACACCAAAAGGAATACCACAAAGTATACTATCAGACTTACAATCATTCTTTGCATCATCTATAATTGTAACAAAAGCATTACAATTATTTTGTAAATTATGAGCTTCTTTTATTGATTCATTAACTAAATCACTACAAGTAACACTACCATTATCTAACAATTCATGTAATTCAACAATACCATTTTTAATCATTATCCCACCACCTTTGGAACACTTACTAAATTATCTTCCACACAATCACAATTAGCTAATAGCTTATCAGTTTCAACTTCAGAGATTTTTTCATCATCTCTTAATTCATAACAAAAATCATCCAAAGCATAAGTCATTGCATCAACATTTTCTATATCGGGAATATTTGCAATTATCTCCATTTGTTTTTCAATTAATCCAAATTCATCTAAAACCATTTTATTTTCTTCATCTGTTAAACCAATAAGTAACTTATTAGCATAATCATCTACCATTTCTTTTGTAAATTTACTCAAAATTTATCACTCCTATAATAATTTAATTATTTCATCTAATCTTTTATAATACTCTTCCATAGACCCATTATTATAAATAAAATAATCTGCGTAAGCAATAGGTCCAGCCTTTTCTATATTTTCTATTTCAGTTATATCTCTTTTTTTAGCTTCTTCATTATTAAAAGGTCTTACATCTCTTTTAGAAAGTCTATCATATCTTAAACTTTTATCACAAACTATTGCAATAGTTCTCATATCAAATTCTTCTTCTAAAATTTTTAATTCACTCCATGAATATAGACCGTCCAAAACAACATCATAATCTTTAGATAATTCTAAGATTCTAGGAAGAAGAACTTTTGCATAAGCTCCCATTCCAAGTTCTCTTCTTAGTTTTTCTCTCATCATTTTTTCATTCTCTGGAGTAACTTCTAAACCAGCTTCTTTTAATTTTTCCATAGTTACTCCCCCGAAATATACATTTTTATATCCTAAATCTTCAAAATACTTACTAGCGATAGATTTACCGCTACCACACATTCCAACAATAGCAACAATTTTACCCATAAGTCCTCCTAAAATTCACATGAACCTGGTGTTCTTGGATAAGGAATAACATCTCTTATATTTTCCATACCAGTTAAATACATAATAAGTCTTTCAAATCCCATTCCAAATCCTGAATGAACACATCCACCATAACGTCTTAAATTTAAATACCAATTAATAGATTCTTTATCTGTACCCATTTCATCCATACGTTTTAGTAATATATCTAAGTCATCTTCTCTTTGAGAACCTCCCATTAATTCACCAGCCCCAGGTACTTCTAAATCAACAGCAGCTACTGTTTTACCATCACTATTAAGTTTCATATAATATGCTTTAATATCTTTTGGCCAATTTTTAACAAATACAGGTCCATTAAAATGTTTAGTTAACCATCTTTCATGTTCTTTAGCTATATCTTCGTCATACTCAGGTTCAAATTCCCATTTTTCTCCGCTATTTTTAAGTAAATCAATTACATCTTTATGATCAATTCTAACAAATTCACTAGTTACCACTTTTTCTAGTTTTTCTTTTAATCCTTTTTCAACAAACTTATCAAAGAAATTAATTTCATCTGGACAATTATCAAGCACATACTTAACAATATATTTTAAGAAATCTTCTTCAATATCCATTAAATCATTTATATCTGCAAAAGCAATTTCAGGTTCAATCATCCAAAATTCATTAGCATGTGTCTTAGTATTTGAGTTTTCACTTCTAAATGTTGGTCCAAAAGTATAAATTTTACTAAAAGCAAGAGCAAATGTTTCACCATGAAGTTGTCCAGAACCAGTTATAAATGTTTGTTTATTAAATAAATCTTTACTAAAGTCAACACTACCATCCTTCATAGGTAAATTATTCATATCAAGTGTTGTAACTTTAAACATTTGGTCAGATCCTTCACAATCTGCAGTTGTTAAAAGTGGTGTATGAACATAAATATAATTTCTATCTTGAAAATACTTATGTATTGCATATGCAGCTACACTTCTAACTCTAAATACTGCTTGAAAAGTATTAGCTCTAGGTCTAAGATATGCTATACTTCTCAAAAATTCCATACTATGTTTTTTAGGTTGCAATGGATAATCTTCTGGACAATCTCCAAGTAAAGTAACACTCTTTGCTTTTAATTCATATTCTTGTCCACTACCTTCAGATTTAACAAAGTTCCCGAGAACTTCAATACTACTTCCGTTATGTAATTTAATAATTTTATCAAAATCACTTAAAGCATTTGTATAAACTACTTGTAAGTGTTTAAAACTAGTACCATCAGAAAAATCAATAAAACCAAATTCCTTCTGAGGTCTATGATTTCTAATCCATCCCTTTATTTTAACTTCTTTATCTACGTATTTACTTCCATCACTTAATAATTCTTTTACTGTCATTTCAATTCCTTCTTTCTAAATATTTCCTAACATATAATCTACTATTTCAGCTTCATCTAATTTAATTTTCTCATTAGTTTTATTGTCTTTAACAAGTATTAATCCTAAATTTAAATTGTCTTGATCTAACAATATATCAAACTTAGCACCAGTTTTATTTATAACAACATTTATATTATTTAATCTTAAATCTTGAGCAATCTTAATAGCATGATATTCCTCTTCAATACTAGATGCATTAATATTTACATCAATAACTTTATCTAATGCATTATTAATAAGTCTTTTTCTAATAACTTCAAGTAATTTTTCTACACTTATATTAATTTTATCTTTACTACCATTACCAATTACTTCATCATCCACTAAATATTCAAAACTTAAATTATCACTTTCACTACTAATTAAATCTATATCCAAATTCATAAGCATATTACTTATTTCTTTATTACAATTTATATTAAGTTCAATATCTTCTAAACCTAACCTTTCAAATAGATAATACCCAAGACTTATTAATTCTACTATATTAATTATATTATCATTATTATTTATAACTGTAATATTTTCATAATCATAAGTATAATATTTATTACTATTACATCCAACTAAAAAGTCATAATCATAATTATCCATTACTTGATTAATTACTTCAATTATACTATTATATAATCTTCCATCTTTACTATTTAATTTCATACCACCATCAGTCCTTTCAATACAAACTATTTTATCATATTTTAAAAGGAAATAGAATACTATTTCCTTAATATTTAATAAATTTAACTTATTTTATAACATTTACCATTATAATATCTACCAGTTGCACAATAATTAGTACAAGCACTAGTAGCTTCAGATTGAGAATTGTAGTACAAATTATTAACACTACATCTATATTTTAATGAACCATAATCAGTTCCGCTACAAATTGTACCATTCAACTCCCCGCCATTATTACAAGTATATGTAGTCTCAGGGGTTGCCTCTTTAATACCATAATAACATTCCCATGGAATATCACTATCATATCCAGTTCTATCACAATAGTGATGGGCAGAATCTAGTTTTGCACAATAATTTTCACAAACTCCTTTTTCTGCCCAACTAATTACTTTCATACCACCTCCAGTATAAAGAGCATAGCAATAATTCTTTTCATACAATCCAGGAAAACCAGATACACACGAATAAGTAATTGAAGAAGTTGCATTATAAGAATAATTACAAGTTGAACTAGTTTGATAAGTTCCAGTTCTTGAACAATAATAAGCATTAGTAACTGCCGCAGTTGATGCGTTCCCAATAGTTATAGATTTACTTACAACATCAGATTTTTGATTTTTCTCATCCATTGCATAAGCATATATTGTTGATGTACTACTTACAGAAACTGATGAACCTCTAGTAAATGTTTTATTATCTAAACTATAATAATATTCAACATTGCCATTTTTTGAAGTTGAACCACTAATAACAACATTATAAGAACTATCAAAAGCCATAGTTGGATTAGTAGGTCTTGCAGTTACAACTTGTTCTTTAGACTTTTTACCACTCTTTCTTCCAATACTATCTTCAGCATAAATCTTTATTTTATAAGTTCTAATTTCAGTGATATTAAATGTATAAGTATTAGATGTACTACTTACATAATTTTCACCATCATCAATAGAATAATAATACTTAGCAATAGCACCATTTGTAGATTGAGCATCCATTGAAATTGTAATAGTTGTCTCAGTATTAGTTACATTAAAACTATTTATAGTTACAGATGTATCTATATTAAAATATAAATAGCATTTATCACTTGAATTACCAACCATAACAACTTGATTTTTATCATTATCCCAAGATAATTCTCCACCATTTTCACATTTACTTAATTCTTTATTGAAAACATATTCACCATCAGGCCACTTTCCAGTTTTACTTGCTTCATACATTCCAGAACCTTGTTCAGTTTCAAGCATCAAACTCATCAAATCCTTCTTTTTTGAAGTACTCAAAGATTGTTCTTGAAATAATATATTTCTCAAACTATAGTTACTACACAAAAGATAAACATTACTTAAAATACTCAAAGTCAAAAATGTAATTAATATTACAATAATTTTTTTCTTATTCATATAAAAACCTCTATTCTATTAAAATTTTATC
>SAMEA104315427__coassemble_2262_pt1 | contig 7246 bp, 8 predicted proteins | sample SAMEA104315427__metabat2_high_PE_043 | metagenome-assembled genome bin SAMEA104315427 (sample SAMEA104315427) | gut metagenome | biome: Monkey gut; feature: monkey-associated habitat; material: faeces | place: China | collected 2013
AAAATTCTCAAAAAAATACATAAAAATAATGACAAGTATAAAAAAATTTGTTAAAATATAGCTAAAAGGGAGGGATTAATGAAGAGAATAAATGTTAAAGTGCACCGGCGTAAGTACAACATTTGCTAAAAAAGAAAAATATAAGGAGATTATGTATGGAAAAAAATAAGGAAAAAAGAAGAAAAAATATAGTGTTAGCAATAATAATAATTATTTTAGTAATAGCACTTATATTCATAATTTGGTTTTTTAATCGTAAATTCGAAATTACATTTGATATGAATAATGGAACTAAAGATGAAGTAGTATTAGTTAAATATAATAAACAAATTGACGAAGAAGATGTAAAAACAAAAGATGAATTAGGAGAAAAGTTTATTGGCTGGTATTTGGTTGTTGAACAAAATGGTGACGAAGAAATACTTGCAGATAAACCATTTGATTTTACAAAAAAAATAAAAGAAAATATTAAACTTAAAGCAGTATATGAACAAAATAGTGAAATAATAACAATAACATTTGATACAAAAGGAGGAAATAAAATAGCCCCTATAACAATAAATAAAGGGGAAGAACTTATATTACCTAAAGATCCAACTTTAAAGGGAAATAAATTTATAGGTTGGGTAGATAAAAATGAAACTCCTATTTATAATAAAGCAATACTAAATGAAGATACAACACTTTACGCTAAGTGGGAAAAAGTTAAAGTGGAAAAAAAGGAAGAACCTAAAGTAGAAGTTAAAAAAGAAGAGGTTAAACTAACTTTATCTAGAGATGTTATACATTATAATGGAATAAAGACTTCAAAAGCTAGTGCTGAAGTAATAAATTCTACTGGAGAAGTAACTTATTCATTAAGTGATACAAAATGCATGATTATTGATGCTAAAACAGGAGTAATTACTGCTAAAAATAATGGTTTATGTTCAGATGGTGCAGAAGTAAAGGTTTATGCAAAAACACCTGGTGGAGCAACTGCAGAAAAAACCATTTATTATGAAAAGGATTTAAAATTAACATCTAAAGATAAAACTTATAATAAATATGCAATGATATCTGGTGATAGTGATGGTTACTCAGTTACTGCAAATCAAGATGTAACTTGGGATGTAACATTTACTTCATCTGTAAGTTATGATTACACATATAATGATTTTAAAACAAAAACATCAACATTTGTAAAAGGTGGTTACACATTTGATACTATTGTAGCATCAACAGGGGCAATTAGTAAAGTAACTGGTGATGTAAGATTATATGCAAAAACAAAAGCAGGACAAAGCTTTTATATTGATATACACAAATATGTTGCTTAATAATTATAAAAAAGTAAAAAAATATAAAAAAGTATAAAAAATATTTGACAAACATATAATAATAGTGTAAAATATGATTGTTATGAGAAAAAGGAAAGAGATTTAGTATCCACCCGATTGCAAAAAGTAATGGGTATAAAAGCCAAAGATTATTAAATAAGTTTAATGGATTTTTTTGGAATGGATACTGAATAAGTATTCATTTTTTAATAATATGGAGGTGCTTATTATAGCAAAGTTTGATAGTAATGAACTACCAATCAATGAGGGAATTAAGTTTCAAGAAGTGATGGTAATCGGGCCAAATGGCGAAAAAATGGGCTTAAAGAATATTAAAGATGCTCTTACACTTGCAAATTACGCTGGTTTGGATTTAGTTTTAATGAATGGTAATGGGGTACCACCTGTTACAAAGATAATGGATTATAACAAATACCGTTATGAAAAACAAAAGAAATTAAAAGAAAGCCAAAAGAAAGCAAGAGAAGCAAATAAAGAGATGAAAGAATATCGTCTTTCAGTTACCATTGATGTTGGAGACTTTGAAACAAGAAGAAAAAATGCACAAGAATATCTTGAAAAAGGACATAAAATCAGAGCATTTATCCGTTTTAAAGGTCGTCAAATGGCAAGACCAGAACTAGGTAAGGAAGTATTACTTAGATTTGCAGAAGCTTTAAGTGAAGTATCAATAGTTGAGACTGAACCAAAAGTAGATGGAAGACAAATAGCGATGATTTTAGCACCAAAAAAAGGAGAAGGTAAGAAATAATGGCAAAATGTAAACAAAAAACACATAAGTCAAGTAGTAAAGTGTTTAATAAGAAAAAAAATGGTTCTCTAACTTATATGAAGTCAGGAAGTAACCATAAAACTGGAAAAGATACAGCAAAAGCAGTAAGACAAAGACGTAATAAAGGTACGTTAGCAAAAGGAGATAGTAGCAGATTAAAATCTGTTATCTAATCATGGAGGTGAAATAATATGGCAAGAGTTAAAGGTGGAAATGTTTCAAAAAACAGAAGAAGAAAAGTTTTAAAAGAAGCAAAAGGTTATTTTGGAAGTAAACACAGATTATATAAGACTGCACAAGAACAAGTTTTTCATAGTGGAGCTTATGCATATAGAGACAGAAGACAAAATAAAAGAAATTTCAGAAAATTATGGATTACAAGAATCAATGCTGCATGTAGAGAAAATGAAATCAGTTATTCTAAATTTATAAATGGTTTAGCTAAAGCAGGTATTGAAATCAACAGAAAAATGTTATCAGAAATGGCAATTGATGATCCTAAATCATTTACAGCATTAGTTGAAACTGCTAAAAAAGCTTTAAATGGTGAAGTAAAAGTAGCTAAAAAAGAAGTTAAAGCTGAAAAAGTTGAAAAGAAAGAAACTAAAAAAAGTGAAAAAGAAGATTTAAGTACAAAGACTTTAGCAGAATTAAAAGCACTTGCTAAAGAAAAAGGAGTAAAAGGTTACTCTACAATGAAAAAAGATGAATTACTTGCATCTTTAAAATAAATAGTGCTTGCAAAAGAGTGAGTTTTAAATTATAATATAAGAAGAAGTTTATTCTTGGTTTTGATATCTCCAAATCATTACTATGATTAAACCAATTATGAAAGTGGGAGGAAAAATATTATGGCATTAATGAAAGAAGAAAAAGCAAAAATAATTAAAGAATTTGCTAAATCAAAAAACGATTGTGGTTCAACTGAAGTACAAATCGCAATTCTTACAAATGAAATCAATAACTTAACTGAACATTTAAAAGAACATAAGCATGACTATCATTCAAAAAGAGGTCTACTTATGAAAGTTGGTCGTCGTAAAAAATTACTAGACTACTTAAAGAAAAATGATGTAGTAAGTTATAGAGAAGTAATTAAAAAATTAAATTTAAGAAAATAATTAAAAGGGCACTTGTTTTTAGTGTCTTTTTGTTTTAGAAAGGATGTATATGAAAAAAGTATTTAAATTAGATTTTGATGGAAGAGAGCTAGTAGTAGAAGCTGGAGAACTAGCAAAACAAACAAACGGAGCAGTACTTGTAAGATATGGAGACACTGCAGTATTATCTGTTTGTGTAATGGGAAAAACACCAGTATCACAAGATTTCTTTCCACTTCAAGTTTTATATCAAGAAAGATTATATTCCGTAGGTAAAATTCCTGGTGGATTTATTAAAAGAGAAGGTCGTCCAAGCGATGCTGCAACACTAGCTGCAAGATTAATTGATAGACCTATTAGACCTATGTTTGATGAAAACTTAAGAAATGAAATTCAAGTAATTAACACAGTATTATCTGTTGATCAAGATAATTCACCAGAAATGACTGCATTATTTGGTTCATCACTTTGTTTAGGTATATCAAATATTCCATTTGATGGACCTGTAGCAGGTGTTATAGTTGGTTTAGTAGATGGTAAGTTTGTTATTAATCCAACTGCAGAACAAAATGAAATAAGTGAACTTCACCTAACAGTAGCAGGAACTAAAGATGCAATATGTATGGTTGAAGCTGGCTCTAAAGAAGTAAGTGAAGAATTAATGCTTGATGCATTAATGTTTGCTCATGAAAATATAAAGAAATTATGTGAATTTGAACAAAGTATTATTGATGAAATCGGGGTAGAAAAAGTTGAACTACCTAAGGCAGAAATAGACTCTGAAATTGAATCAGCTGTAAGAGAATATGCAACAGCTGATATGCTTGCAGCTATTCAAATTAAAGATAAGTTAGAAAAATATGCTAAAATTGATGAAGTTAAAGAAAATACAATGGCTCATTTTGATAAAATTTATGCTGAAGATGAAGATAAAATAAATAAACTTGCTCAAGTAAGTAAAGTACTTCATTTAATTGAAGGCGGAGAAGTAAGACGTTTAATTACTGATGAACATATTAGACCAGATGGTAGAAGAATGGATGAAATTAGACCACTTTATGCTGGTGTTGATTTACTTGCAAGAACTCATGGTTCAGCCCTTTTCTCAAGAGGAGAAACCCAAGTTTTAGCAACAACTACTCTAGGTGCTCTAGGTGAACATCAAATTCTTGATGGACTTGGAATTGAAGATACAAAAAGATTCATGCTACATTATAACTTCCCACAATTCTCAGTTGGTGAAGTAGGAAGATATGGTTCTCCAGGAAGAAGAGAAATTGGTCATGGTGCTTTAGGTGAAAGAGCATTAGCTCAAGTAATTCCATCTGAAGAAGAATTCCCATACACAATTCGTGTTGTTAGTGAGGTTCTAGAAAGTAATGGTTCATCTAGTCAAGCAACAATTTGTTCAGGATGTTTAAGCTTAATGGCAGCAGGTGTTCCAATTAAAGCTCCAGTAGCAGGTATAGCAATGGGACTTATCACTAGCCCAGATGGAAGCAAATATACAATTCTTACTGATATTCAAGGACTTGAAGATCATATGGGAGATATGGACTTTAAAGTAGCAGGTACACGTGAAGGAATCACAGCACTTCAAATGGATATTAAAATAAAAGGTGTAACAAAAGAAATTTTAGGTGAAGCCCTTGCTCAAGCTAAAAAAGCTCGTATGGAAATTCTAGACGTTATGGAAAGTGCTATTCCAGAACCACGTAAAGAAGTAAGTAAATATGCACCAAAGATTGAAACATTTAATGTTGACCCAGAAAAGATAAGAGATATCATTGGTAAGGGTGGAGAAATGATTACTAAAATTATTCTTGAAGCATCAAATGTAGCAACAGTAAATGATAAAGATGCTGTTAAAGTTGATCTTGAAGATGATGGTAGAGTAATAATTTATCACACAGATAAAGATATAATCGCTAAGACTAAACAAATGATACTTGATGTAATTCGTGAAGTTGAAGAAGGAAAAACTTATACTGGAAAAATAACAAAAGTTGAAGATTTTGGTTGTTTTGTAGAACTTTGGCCTGGATGTGAAGGATTAGTACACGTTTCACAACTTGCCTGGGAAAGAATAGAAAAACCAAGTGATATGTTCAGCGTTGGTGATGAAATCATGGTTAAATCTCTAGGTTATGATAATCGTGGAAGATTAAATCTTTCTCGTAAAGAATGTTTACCAAAACCAGAAAAGAAAGAAAAACCAAAGAATAAAGAATAATGCTAAAAGAGACCACATTTTTTGTAGTCTCTTTTGTTATATTTTATAATATTTTTGATTTTTACTAGTAGGTTTATCAGGAATAGTTAATCTAATTAAATCTTGTTTAATAGCAGGATCTAAGTATACATTTCTTAAAGTTTCTTTAGATTTAATATTTAATTTATTCATTATTTCATTAGCTGATAATGGTGTATTAATTTCCATAACATCTAGTAATTTATTAATATTTACATCTTCATTTGTTAATGGCATTGGAGTAGTAGAAATTAATTCATCTAAAGTATCATCAATCATTCTTAACATAAAGTTAATAAATTCATTTGAATTACCAGAATTATTACAATCTGCAATAGCTTTATAATAATCATCTTGATATTTATGGATATTTGATTCAATTGGTATATATTCAAATAAATCTTTCCAGTTATAAAGAATTACATTTTGCCATAATCTTGCCATTCTTCCATTTCCATCACTAAATGGATGAATAAATACAAACTCATAATGGAAAATACTTGATAGTATTAAAGGATGAATTTTATCTTTATTATCATTTAACCATTTAAATAAATTATTCATCAAAGGTATAACCATTTCTTCTGGAGGACAGATAAAAATACAATTATCTCCATCAAAAACACCTTCAGGTCCAGTTCTAAATTCACCAGATTGTTCAACAGTTAGAAAAGTCATTACGCCATGAACTTTCTTTAAATCATCAATAGAGTATGGATTAACTTGTGTTAACATTTCATATGCTTTGTATGCATTTTTAACTTCTTGGATATCTTTTTGATGTCCTATCACCATTTTTCCATTAATAACATCACTAACTTGATTTAAGCTTAGTTTATTATTTTCAATAGCCAAAGAACTATGAATAGAATTAATTCTAGTTTGTTTCCTTAAATAAGGATTCTTATCAAGTTTTCCTATTTTTTCCATAATGCTTGATACTTTATCAAGTATTTCATTTGTTAATTCAAATGGTGGAACATAATCAATCATTTAAATCACCTCAATTTTTATACAAGTATTATGCCATTTTTGAGGCAAAAATACAATACATCTTACTTAAATCTTACTTAAAAGTTATCTTTTTCTTACTAGTTTTACTTCACTTGATTTTAAAAATTCATTAATTCTTTTCATATTTATTTTTCTAACACTTTCAATTGAATTACTTGAAAAATAATAAAATCCCGGATCAATTAAATATATTGAACCATTATAAATATAATTATCAGAGTTTTTATATATATCATTTATAACTAATTTATGCATACTTATTACATCAATATCTTTATATAAATTAGTTACTAACTCTGTATAGTTTTGTAAATTATTTAAATTAATATTTCTATCTATATAAGGAGTAGTGTAACCTTCAAAGAAACCTTTTTCATTATATACAAGTCTTCTTGGAAGTAATATATATTTAGTATTTATCTTACTCATTTTTAAAGCTTCATCTTCATCCATTAATGCATCATACCCATTGAAGGTATAAAAGATTTTAACTGCTTCATTACTATCTTTATTATAATAGACTTTTCCTTCAGTACCACTTCCAAGTAATATTTCAGGAATAAATTCTTCTTTTTCTTCACCAATAAAATATGCCATAAAAACTCCCATAAGTAACAGATATTATAGTGTTTTCAGTAAAAGATGTCAACTAGTTACACAAAAAAAATACCAAAAACTATTGCAAAGCAAAAAAATAAATGATAAAATTTTTATAGAATAGAGGCTTCAGAATAGAGGCTTCAGAATAGAGGCTTCAGAATAGAGGCTT